>OFEU01000353.1_pt1 | contig 29682 bp, 33 predicted proteins | sample 1521221 | NCBI WGS metagenome assembly OFEU01 (sample SAMN03766357, study PRJEB24113) | microbial mat metagenome | isolation source: enrichment culture HLUCC-O from microbial mat sample contains cyanobacterium... | reverse complement strand
TCATGGCCGCCTATAACTTTGCTCGCCGGCTCAAGACGCTCGGCGGCCTCACGCCCTACGAATACATCTGCAAGATCTGGACCTCAGAGCCAGAACGATTCATCCTTGACCCGATCCACCAGATGCCGGGACTGAACACCTAGAGAGGGGCTGCCTAATCGGTGACGACTACCACTAGTGTACCTCAAAAATGTCCTCGGAGTGCACCTGATCATGTCCGCCGAGGTTTGATCGGCGCTCCAGCGCGCGTGTCTCGACGATCCGCCACATGCGATAGCGCCTCTGCCCCGTGACCTCCCGGATCAGGCCCCGCTCCTCCATCCAGTCGATGTTGCGCTGAACCGTTGCCCGATGCGCGCCCGTCAGCTTTTCGGCCATCTGCACCGAAACGAGCGGCCAGCTCGTGAAGAGCTCCCGTAGCATCGGCGGCGTCTTGCCTGACAGCGGTGCCATCACGCGCTTCGCATTCGCTGCCCAAGCCTCGATCTGCTCCAGCCTGCGCAGAGCAGCGAATGTCGCGCTCTCCATCGCGTTCAGCCAGCGCGCCAATCGGGCGGGCGGGTCACCGATCGCCCGGAAGCCCCCTCCCCCGCCCATGGCAATGGGTGCGAAGATTGCGCCCGGAGCGCTCCCCGACGGCGCGAGATCGGCGATCGCGACACGCGCCGCGGTCACCGCGGCCTCCAGCGGATCATCGATCGGCGAGAGCTCTGCGACGTGCCAGAGATGGAAGCCCATACAGGCCCGTGTCACTGGGTGGAGATCCTCAGCCTGACCCATCATCGCGAGCCATCCGGCGGCTCGGTCCTCGAAGGCTTCGCGCTCTGACATCTCGACCACCCGCGAGGGAGCCTTGGTGTCTTCAAAACGCTCCCCCCGCCGCGGGCTTTCGCGCCGATCAAGGAAGGTCGCGAGATCGCTCACACCCGACCGAAGCGTCAGTGGCGCGGGTCCGCCGGTCAGTCGGCGCACGGTCCAACCGATCCGGTACAAGGCCTGCGCGTCATCCACTGCGGTCGAGACCCGCAGCGCCATGTAAAGGGAAAGCCGGTCGAGCCCGATCCGGTCCTGCGTGAGCCAGCTGAGATCCGCGGCTTCGATCAGGGCAAGCCGGTGCCGCCAGCCAGCCGGGCCGCGGCGCAGGCGTTCATCGAGGATCCCCAGGCGCGCAGCAACACGGGCGAGCTGCGCCGCCTGCCCGGCCTCGGTCGCGCGCCAGGCATCGACGACATCGGATTCCTTCGGCTCAGGCGCAGGTCCGGGCGGCAGGTAATCCGGTTCGTCCTCTATCGGCCCGGGGAGGAACCAGAGGTCTGCGTCATCCTTGCCCTCGGACGCCTCCATGTCCTCAGGAGGCACCCAGTCTTCGTCCATGTATGTCTGGCGCAATCGGTTCATGCGCGCATTATACGGCCATTATGCGCGCTTGGCGATGAAGTTTGTGGGGCTGCATTTTTCTCTACTATAGAGGCGTTCGGGGATCCTGTCTTCTCGAGAGCGCTGGAGCGCTTCTCGTGGGCTTGAGCCCATAGATACAAGGCTTCCCGAACTCAGCGCGACGAGCGAAACGCCCCTTGCGTGCGTTTACAAACGGTCGTTTATTGGCGCTATCCGAAATTGCAAACGGCCTGTTTTGATGCCATTGATAGGCTACGCGCGCGTCTCGACCGAGGATCAAACCCCCCTGCCCCAGTCGCAGGCCCTGAAATCCGCGGGCTGCGCGGAGATCCATGAGGAGCAAGCATCGGGAGGGAACCGCGCGCGGTCGGTGCTGGCCCGCGTGCTGGACCGGATAGGCAAAGGCGACACGCTGGTCGTCGTGCGCATCGACCGCCTGGCGCGGTCCCTCTCGCATCTGCTGGAGGTGATCGAGCGGCTGGAGGCGAAAGGTGCCTACTTCCGCTCTTTGACCGACCCGATCGACACGTCCTCGCCGCAGGGCAAGTTCACTCTGCAAGTCCTGGGCGCCGCGGCCGAGTTCGAGCGCGCCCTGATCCGCGAACGCACCAAGGCGGGGCTGGCCTCGGCGCGCAGCAAGGGGCGGATCGGCGGCAATCCGGGCTTGCGCGCCCGCGATCCCGCGGCGCTGCGCAAGGTGCGGCTGGCGCGACAGGACGGTTATATGGAACGGCTGAACGAGACGGCGCAGGACTGGGTGCCGCACGTGCGCCGCCTGCGGCCCGACATGCCTTGGGAAGACTTGCTTCGCATCATCAACGCTCCCCTGCCCCGTGAGCGCCAGTGGACACAAAGCCGATTGCTCCGTGCCGTGAATGCCTATGTCCGCGACGGCTTCCTGCCCGAAACCGTGCTGGGCCGTGCCGGTCGCGGCGATACCGACGACCGCTTGCCCGCCATCGTGGCCGGCATCAAGGGCGCTAACCCGGAGATCACGCTGCAAGAAATCTGCAACAGGCTCGAGAAGATGCGGGAGCAGACGCCGCGTGGGCGGACCAGCTGGCAGCCCTCGTCGGTAAAGATGCTGCTGGAGCGGGCCGAGAGGCTAGGGCTGCTGGGGTAGACGCAGCGGACAGCCACCCCTTACGCAAACGGGTTCACAATCCGCAGCTGGTTTTCAACGAGCAGTCCATCTTGCATGTCCTCGCTCCACAGCGTGGCGCAACCCGCAATCAGGGCGCTCGCCACGATCATCGCATCATAGATCGAGAAGCCGTAGCGTTCCCCCAAGGCGCGACCGACGTCATGTGTCTGAAGGGTCAGCTCTTCGACGGGACACAAGGCGCGTACGCCTTCGAGAAATGTTGCTGCTTCCTCCCAACTGAGGCCGGCCTTGCGGCGGCAGTTCACCAGCGCCTCGTTCAGGACCTGAACGCTGATCCGCGGTCCCTGCCCCAGGATGACCTCGGCGCGATCGGCCTTTGGGCCGTCGTCGAGCAGGTATAGAACGACATTCGTGTCCGCGAATTCAGCGCTCATGCGCGTCGTCGCGGCTCAGGCGTTCTGCGGCGGGTAGCTTGCCCCGGAAGCGGCGCAGGCCGTTCAGCACCTCGTCCGCACGCGCGTGGCGTCGCACCCTCACTTGGCCGTCGTCCTTGACCAAGTCGATCTGATCGCCTTCCTTCAAGCCAAGTTCGCGAACAAGCTCTGCGGGCAGACGGACGGCAAGCGAGTTGCCCCATTTTGCGACCTGCATTGTGGCCTCCTGGTCAGATATACTCTTAGTAATGTATATCCGAAGGGCTCCAAAAACAAGCCTGCCACCAAACCGTAGCCACTCTTGTGCACGACGCACCTACTGACACCAGATTTAGAAAGAGCTTGCGCGAATCTGGCATGTCGGGCAATAGTCTCGAAAAATACCGCGTGGTCACATAAAAATCGCGCCCACGGATCGAGGCAGAGATGAGCAACGCTGAGCAGGACCTAGACATTGCCATCGGGCACTACGCAGAGCTTCTCGCGTCGAACCTTCACGCGCAACGTGCGTCTCACTTCCCTCCTGACGCCAAGAAGGTCATGCGCAGCCTGACCAGCGGTGAAGCGGCCGAGTTGCTTGGGGTCGACCATACCTATCTTCGCAAGCTACATCGAGAAGGAAAGATCGCTGAGGTCGAGACGACTGCGGGAAGTCACCGTCGGTATACTCTGGATGATGTCTGGGACATCCGCCACGCCCTTGAGGCAAATGCAAAAAAGCCCGGCACCTACGTCCCGGGACGTCGTGGCGGGGATGAGCTTCAGATTATCTCTGTCGTCAATTTCAAGGGTGGGTCCGGCAAAACGACCACATCGGCGCACTTGGCGCAACGCTTGGCGCTCAAGGGATATCGGGTGCTCGCGATCGACCTCGATCCTCAGGCTTCCCTCTCCGCGCTGCATGGCATCCAGCCTGAATTGGACCTGATGGAGGGCGGGACCCTCTATGACGCGGTGCGCTACGATGAGCCGGTTCCGATTTCGGATGTGATCCGCAAGACCTACATCCGGGGTCTTGATCTGATTCCCGGCAACCTCGAACTCATGGAATTCGAGCACGAGACGCCGGCCGCCATTCAGCGAGGTGGTGCGCGCGCCTTTTTCGCGCGGGTGCGTGATGCGCTCGACAGTGTCGAAGCAGACTACGACGTCGTCGTCATCGACTGTCCCCCGCAGCTCGGCTTCCTGACCATGTCCGCCCTGTCGGCATCCTCTGGCGTCCTTGTAACAGTTCACCCGCAGATGCTCGATCTGATGTCCATGTCGCAGTTCCTGCGCATGACCGCTGATCTGCTCGGTGTCATCCGGGATGCCGGTGCAAATCTTCGTTTCGACTGGCTGCGATTCCTACCGACCCGATACAAGGTGGGCGATGCCCCACAGACCGAGGTCATTGCCTTTATCCGTGGACTGTTCGGTAGGTCAGTCCTCACCAACCATATGGTTGAGTCGACGGCTATCTCTGACGCGGGGCTGACCAAGCAGACGCTCTATGAGGCCGACAAGAAGGACTTCACGCGTCAGACATTCGACCGCGCAATCGAGTCCATGAACGCTGTCAACGACGAGATCGCTGAGATCATTCAGAACACGTGGGGCCGAAATGGCAAGAAAGCCTAAACTCGGGCTGCCGTTGCAGACCCTGCGCAATGCGCCTGACGCACTGGAAGGGCGCAGGCTGCGCGGCGGCGTCTTCGAAATCGAGCCTGACCAAATCGAGACCGCAGGTCGGCTCGATGACCGTTTGCAGATCGAGACCGAGAGTCTCAAAGCCTCGATTTCCAAGAATGGTCAGCGCGTGCCGATCCTTGTCCGGCCGCTTGAGGGTGAGCGCTACAGCCTGATCTATGGCCGTCGTCGGCTGGAAGCTTGCAGGGAACTCGGCATAAAGGTCCGCGCCATCGTCACGGAGATGGAGGGCGATCAGGCGCTTCGCGATCAGCTTTTGGAGAACCAGGAGCGTCGGGATCTTAGCTTCATCGAACGCGCGCTTGTCGCCGCCGCCCTGCTTGACGGTGATCATCTGACCGCATCCGAACGCACAAACAAGGGTGTCGCCGAGGTTCTCAATTTGACTGAGGCAGGCGTTTCTCAGCTGTTAAGCGTGGTTCGCACCGTGGGGGAGGACTTGATCCTGGCCATTGGCGCGGCGCCGGGCATCGGAAGGCCCCGATGGGAAGAGCTCAAGAAGTTGCTTGGGTCTAAAGATGTCGATCGCGAACGGCTTGCCGCTTTGGCCGGTGAGGCGAAGACCACCCACCAAGGTGGGATAAACGAGAAGTCCGATAATGCATTCTTGGCTGTCCTCTCCGCTGCAGGAAAGCCTGAACAGACCGCGTCTTCGTCTCGCCCTCGCGGGCAGCCTGACACGGTCATTCCGGGCGTCGGTGCAGCCACTGTCACGACTGGACGTCGTGGCAAGCAACTCAAGCTCGAGTTGAAGGCCGAGGACAGTGATTTCGTCAGCTGGTTGGAGGGACATGCCCCGCAGTTGATCGCCGAGCTTCACGAGCGCTGGAAGCGTTCGGAAGACTGAGGAAGAGCAACAAACAAAGGAGGCACGAGACAGGCAGAAAAGAAAAAGGCCCCGAGAAGCAAGCTTCACGAGACCTTTCTTAGGTTTCGCACGGGACCAGCCCGCTACAAAACTTCAGTTTTCGCACCTCTGAATGTAGCGATCTGGCCCCTTTCCCGCAAGCGCAAAGCGATTCGCGGGCCAGGGAAATTTTGCCTTCGTGAACGAAAATCATGGAGTACACACCTATTTCGCCGTTTATGCGGCCGATCTCCCACGCCCATCTGCGTGTGGTCGAGCGACCCGAGGCGTCCGTTCCGGGCAAGCCCGTCAACAAGTGGGAGCTCTTGCGCGAGCTGTCCAAGGCGCAGGCTGCCTTTGGGGTTTCCGAGCGCGATCTGACGGTTCTCCAGGGGCTGCTCAGCTTCTTTCCCGATGATGCACTTGGCGGGAACACCGAGATGGTCGTCTTCCCTTCCAACAAGGCGATCTGCGAGCGACTGAACGGCATGCCTTGCTCCACTATGCGCCGTCACCTGGCGCGCCTGGTCGAGGCAGGCTTGCTCATGCGGCGCGATAGCCCCAACGGGAAGCGCTATGTCCGCAAGCACGGCGAAGAGCGTGTGGCTTTCGGCTTCGACCTCTCGCCGCTCTACTGCCGGTCCGAGGAGATAGCGCGGGCCGCAGAGGCCGTGCGTGAGGCCGAGGAGCGTGTCAGGCGGTTGAGGGAGGTCGTCAGCCTTATGCGGCGCGATCTCGCGGCCCTCTCGGAGTTCGGAGAGGAGATCCGGCCTGGCCTTGGCCTCTGGGATCAGCTGCGCGACACGGCCGTCCTCACGGCACGCGCCCTTCGCCGCAAGCTGTCGTTTGAGGACCTTGCGGCTTATCGGGCCGAACTTGAAGTCCTTCTCGACCAGGCGCGGAACGTCATTGATGGCCCTGAAACAGAAGAAATGAACACCAATGATGCCTGTTTTGAGCGTCACCATCATAATTCAAATAAAGAATCTATAGATCTTGAACCTGCCTTAGAAAAAGGCTGGGCGTCGGCCGACGCGCCCGATGACGATACCGACGCACCTGTTGCTGACGTTGAAGAACCGGACACACGACCAGTCCCGAAAATCCCGCTCCACCTGGTACTTGCCGCCTGCCCTTCCCTCAAGACCTTCTACCAGGGTGATATCCGGCACTGGCACCAGCTTTTCGACGCGGCGTGCCACGTCCGGCCCGCCATGGGGATCAGTGCGTCAGCTTGGGAAGAAGCGCAGCGGCTCATGGGCCCCGAACAGGCGTCGATCGTCGTCGTCGCCATGCTGGAACGCTTTGCCGACATCAGATCCCCGGGTGGCTATCTCCGCGCGCTGACATCCAAAGCCGCAGCTGGCGAGTTCTCCTGCGGACCGATGGTCATGGCGCTGATCGGTCGGCGGAGTGCGGCTTAACAGCTGTTAAGTTCAGATCGTCCATGGCTCGCGCGTCATGACTTAACAGCTGTTAAGTCGCCTCTTGGCAGTCACAGGATGTTCGAGAGGAAAAGGTTGGGGGTTTGAGGGATGACGGGAAGTGAGATCGGGAGAGTGGCTTCCGGCGCCCGTCGTGGAGAAGATCTGATGGCGAAAGCAACCCAGAACGTCGTCCTGTCCCCGTCGCGGGACATCCCCTTCAACAAGCTCGTGCTGAGCCAGTCAAACGTGCGGCGCATCAAGGCCGGCGTCTCGGTCGAAGAACTGGCCGAGGACATCGCCCGGCGCGGGCTTCTGCAGAGCCTGAACGTCCGGCCCGTGCTTGATGCCGACGGGGTCGAGACCGGCACGTTCGAGATCCCTGCCGGTGGCCGCCGCTTCCAGGCGCTTTCGCTCCTGGTGAAGCAGAAACGGCTGGCGAAGACCGCACCGATCCCCTGCATCGTGCGGGACGCCGCGTCCGACATTCTGGCCGAGGACGACTCGCTGGCAGAGAACATGCAGCGCGTCGCTCTGCACCCGCTGGACCAATTCCGCGCCTTCGTGGCCTTGCGCGAGAAGGGTCAGGGCGAAGAAGCGATCGCCGCGGCCTTCTTCGTGACGCCGCAGATCGTGAAGCAGCGCCTGAAACTCGCGTCCGTGGCCCCTGCCCTGCTCGAGGTCTATGCCGAGGATGGCATGACGCTGGAACAGCTGATGGCCTTCACCGTGAACCCGGATCACGCGCGTCAGGAACAGGTCTGGGATGCGGTGAAAAACTCCTGGAACAAGGAGCCCTATGCCATCCGGCGCATGCTCACTGAGACCTCGGTCCGAGCTTCCGATCGTCGTGCGGTCTTCGTGGGTGTCGATACCTATGAGGCGGCGGGCGGTGCCGTCCTGCGTGATCTCTTCCAGGGCGACGACGGTGGCTGGCTCGAGGACCCTGCCCTGCTCGACCGGTTGGTCTCCGAGAAGCTTCAGGCGGAAGCCGAGGCACTTACTTCGGAGGGCTGGAAGTGGATCGAGGTGGCGACCGACCTGCCCTATGGCTACAGCCACGGGCTGCGGCGTCTGGCCGGTGATCCCGCGCCGATGACCGACGAGGAAAGCGCGGCCCACGCGACGCTCCTCGCAGAGTATCGGGCGCTGGAGGAGGAATACTCCGGCGAGGACGAGTACCCTGAGGAGATCGATGCCCGGCTCGGACAGCTCGAGATGGCAATGGAAGCACTCGAACAGCGGCCCTTGATCTACGACCCGGCCGAGGTTGCGCGGGCGGGGGTCTTCGTGTCGCTGGATCGGGACGGCAGCTTGGCTGTCTATCGCGGCTATGTCCGGCCCGAGGACGAGCCGCGCGAGGAGACCGCGGTCCAGGATAGCGATGGCGCGGATGCCATGGGGCAGGGCGGTGATGTCGGTGTTTCCAGCTGGAAACCTTCGGCGACCTCCGCCGGGGGCACCGTCATCACCTCGGGCGGTCAGCCGATTGGTGCGGATGCGTCCGAGGAAGACGACGACGGGGCGCTCAAGCCGCTGCCCGAACGGCTGGTCATGGAACTCACCGCCCATCGGACCCTCGCGCTGCGCGAGGCCATCGGGCGTTCTCCGGACGAGGCGCTGACGCTCCTGCTCCTGAAACTGGTGACGGACACCTTCCGCACCTCCTCTGCCACGGGCAGCTGTCTCGAGGCTTCGGTGCGTCACGTCTACATGTCGGCGCAGGCGCCCGATCTGAAGGACAGTGTCGTGGCGAAGCTCGTCGACGAACGTCATGCGGCCTGGGAGGCTGATCTGCCTCTCGGCGATGATGCGGAGCTCTGGGACTATCTGTCCGTTCTCGACCAAGGCAGCCGTTTGGCGCTGCTGGCACATTGCCTCAGCTTCGGGATCAACGCGCTCCATGAGAAGGTGAACCCCTATGGGGCTGGCATCTCCGCCAGCGGTCTGACTCGTCGCATGGCGCATGCCGACCTCGTGGCTCGCGCTGTCGATCTCGACATGGTCGAGGCGGGCTGGGAGCCCACGGTTGATGCCTATCTCAACCGTGTGCCCAAGGCTCGGATTCTCGACGCCGTCCGCGAGGCGAAGGGGGAGGGGACTGCGCAGCTTCTCGATCACCTGAAGAAGGGCGAGATGGCGACTGAGGCCGAACGGCTCCTCAAGGGCAGCGGCTGGTTGCCCGAGGTCCTGCGCCGCGCTGATCTGGCGGTGGACGACGGCGAGGAGATTGCAGAATGGCAGGGGGAGCACGCGGGTCAGCCCGAGGACGTCGATCTCCCGGCCTTCCTGACGGCCGATCTGCCGGACAGCGATGCGTCGATGATGGCGGCAGAGTGATCTGAGCCATCCGGGGGCGGGAAAACCTGCCCTCACTCTCACAAAATACAGCAATATCAATATGATGAATGCGAGCGCTCGCATTCGAGATGAGGAATCATGTCTGCAACAACCATCATCGACACAGCCCCTCTCGGGGCGCTGATCCGCTACACCGACGGCAGTCCCAAGCCGCCAGCACGGTTCACCAAGAAGCTTGCCGCCTGGGAGCGATCAAACGGCGTCGGCCGTCTCGTGAAGAAGGAACCTCCTCGGGACTATCCGACTTGGACCGCTCCGGCATCCTTCACGCTGCAAGAGGGGAACTTCTCTTCGGACGGGGTGATCCTCGTCACCATCATGCGCAGTCACTCGGCGGACAGCCGGTTGATCTTCGAGGTGGCGGAGGAACGGAGGCCCGGGCAGGTGCGCGTGCTTCTGGACTTCGGTGGCAGCACCGAGCTGCTGCATCTGGCAGAATCCGTCACCGCGGCGGAGCTCTGGATCGCGCGAGAGGGCTACCGCAACGCTCGGCTTGAAATCGTCGGCGCCGAAGACGGCGATAGGGCAGGGGGCGCGGACCTGGCCGCCTGAGCCCTGAGAAGGCGTGAGGGGCCTGCCCAAGGGCCGGGCTTCTCACCGACCATACCATCGTCCCGCGATGCCGCGGGGCACCATAGGATCCATCCCCAAAGACGGAGGTCTTCAACCAAGAGCCTGCCCGGGAGGCTGGCGGCGTTCCAAGCATCAGCGGGACAACCGGCTCCTGACGTTGGGGGACCATCCCCCGCTCGCCATTCCCTTCCTTGCCCCGGATCCCGTCTTCGAGATCAACCCGCGAGGGGTCGGACTACGGGCGAGCCCGTGCCGCCGGGTGGATTCGGGCGAGCCGAACGCACCCGGTGATGTCAGCCAGTCTTCGGGCCTGCGGGGTCCTGTCGCGCGGGGGATGGTCCCCCGCCTCCCAGACAGGAGCAAAACAGATGTCCCGCAAAGATGCCCACGCCTTCGCCGCTTCCCTCGCCGCCACGCTCATGGTTTCGATCGTCGTCTTCCAGGCAGGGGATGGAACCTTCGGCGCTGTCCCCGCCGATGAAATTGACGGAGACGAGGTACAAGTGGTCGCTGAGGTCGACCCGTGGGCGTAGGCCCACGGCCCCGACGAGAGCTCGACATCGGGGCCGTGGCCCTGATCTGGGCCTTTCGCCGGTAAACCGTTCCGGTCGACCGATCGGAGGAGCCGACAAGTGGTCGGCGCGGCCTCCATGAAAGTCGCTTGATCATCGAAGGTGTTCATCGGAAGCTGATCAAGACGGTTCGGGGGCCGATAGAATGCTCTATAAATCATTGATTTCATTATACGGTTCGTCGCTCGCGGGTAAGTCGGCACCCAAAGACGATTTGATCTGGCACTTCACACCGTCCGACGACCTGCGGCAGTTCCGCGTTTACGCGCTCGATGCGCTGCAGCAGGCCAAGGTATTCCTGCTCGATCACCTGGCAGCCGCCTACACTGACACGCTTCACGATGCCGTCTCGAAACAGGCTGAGGAAGCTGGGGTGCCTGCCATGGTAATCCTCGGTGAAGTGAAGCTTCCTGCTCCCGTCGTTTGGGTCGAGTTCGACGATCGCGAACTGGGCGTTGCACGATTTGAGCGCGCTTCACCTGTGACCAGGCACGATGAAAAGCCTTTGGGCACGGGACTACGCGGCTACCTTCTGGACGACCGCAACGAGGGCCATCTGCGCATTACGATGTTCCACCGCCGCGAGAACTCGCGTGTCGTCGATCCGATCTGCGCACTGCTCGTCAAGCGGACACCGACCGGACAGCTGAACTATGACGACGTCGAGGTCGAGCTGAGCCGATCCGTGGTCGATTTCCGCGTGCGGAGCGGCGATACGATGGAAATGATTCACGGCCGCCGCACAGTGCACCAGGTTGAAACCGGGTATGACCTGTTCATTCCCTACGCTCTGTTTGCAATGCTGGTCTCACCGGATCTTGGCGGGATCATCCCAACGGAAACCGAAACCTTCACCGTCAAGGACACCAAGACTGCCCGGAAGTTCGGTAAGTCGTGGATCCTTGGCGCCCAGAAATCACATCTGACCATCCGTATCGGACCGCAGGCCGCTGCGCACATGGCGGAAAGAACCGCTCGCCTCGAATTCGAGAGGCAGACGCTTGAGGCGCGGAACGGCCCTGTTCGTCATTGGGTGTCCGAGCATGAGCGGCACTACCGAAGCGGCAAAGTCGTTCTGGTCAAAGGGCATCACCGGGGCCAAGCACCTGACCCCAATCTGCCGACACGGGTGATGGGGCCAAAAAGCGAGGAGTTCGAGTTTGACCTCCCCGAGGTCGTCCGATCAAAATCCGAATGATCGAGCAGCAGACAGCTTCATGCGGCTAGATCGTCTTTCGACTTCCCAGCAGCCAGCGCCTCCACGAACCACTGCGGTTTGCGCCCGCGACCGGACCAGGTGAGCGCCGGGTTCTCAGGGTGCTGGTATTTCGCCGCAGCAGGCGCTCGGGAGGATTTCGTTTCGGTGCCGACAAGTTCGGCCAGGGAGTAGCCAAGCTCCCGGGCGAGAGCTTCTACCTTGGCGCGGGCTTCCGCCTTTTGTCGATCCTCATAGGTGGCAATCGCCTTTGCGACGTCCTTCTGCATTTTCTTCAGCTCGCCAAGCGTCAGTGCCTCGAGATCGATATCAGCCATTGGTGCGGTCCATGTCCTGAGTGTCCCAGTATCGATAGCCCGTCGCGGCAGGGGGCCGCAACTCCCGGAAGGCAAGGGCAGGGGTGGCAAAGGCTGGTGATCGCCGTCTTCGCCGCCGGGGGGGTGCTGGATTGGGGGTCAGGCTGTTCCGATGGGCAGGGTGACAAGGTCTTGGCATGGACTCCCCGCGCATCTCTGTCTTCTGGGCCATCCCTTCGACTGACAATCCCCTAATCCCGTTCGGTCTCCTGCATGCAACCCCGCGTCAGTCCGGGCCGTGTTGCCCCTTTGGGGCTGCCCGCTCCAACCCGGTCCTTTGGGGGTTTCCGGTGTCCGTTCCGTCCACCGTGCACGCGTCACCCGACGGGCTTTTTCCGGGTCTTGTCGAAGGGACGGTCCCGAAGACAGGAAACACAGGAGCTAATCATGCAGAACATCGTCATCCTCGCCGGCAACATCGGTCAAAAACCCGAAACCCGCACCACCCAGGGCGGCACCAACATCACCAACTTCAGCCTCGCCACCTCCCGCCCCCGTCTCTCGGAAGGTCGCGTCCTGCGCGACGAGAACGGCTACCGGGTCATGGACACAGAATGGCACCGCATCACCTGCTTCAACGGTCTCGGCAAGACGGTCGCCGAGCATTGCGAAAAAGGCATGAAGGTTCTCGTCCACGGCCGCATCCACTACACCAAGTGGATCGACAGCATGGGGAACGACCGCTACGGCTGCGAGATCATCGCCGAGAAGGTCGACTTCCTGAGCCGCCCGAAGTCGGCCGAGAACGAAAACCCCGAGCTGGTCGACCGCGACGACGAGATCCCGTTCTGAAAGGAACGGGGTCTACCCCTCGGGCCCGGCGGGGCAACCCGCCGGGTTCGGTCGATCTCTGCCCAAAGCGTACTTCCAAGCAACTGACAGCGAAGGACCACTATGAGTCCAAGAAAGAAGTTAGCTGCACGCAACACTTACAAACGCTAAAATCGCGGAACCCACGCTGCCGCGATGGAGTAATGAATGTTGCGCGTTGGATAGACCTTTGGCCTTCCACGCCCGAACGCTAAGCGACCGGGCAAGCGCAGGGTTCAGGGTGCGCTCCTTAGTCATTTGAGTGTCTTGCTTGTCGACGTTCAACGTGTGCCTGGCAGCTCGTCATTTAGCCCTATCCGGTCCGGAAAGGTTCATGCAAGCTCTGCGCTCCGCCCATTTTTCTAGACTGGGCGCACCTCTTTCGCCGCCGCAAGCCATACAAGGGTATCATCCGTCGACGTGCCCGGTCGGTACTCGGCGCCGATTGGGTGTGTCCATCCAAGACGTCTGATCCGGTCGAAGACGTAGGAATAGTCCAGCTCGCCATGATCGGGCGGCCCGCGGTCGGGCACAGCCGCGATCTGGACATGGCCGATAATCCGCATGAGGTCCTCGAATCTTGTCAGCACGTCGTCTTCGGTCCGGCCGACATGGTAGCAGTCGAACATGAGCCGGAGGTTCGGGGCGCCGATCCGGTCGATCAGATCGGCCGCCTGCGCCGTGGTGTTCAGGAAGTAGCCCGGCGCGTCGAACCGGTTGAGGGGTTCGATAAGGACGGTGCGATCGGGCCCGGCGCGCTCGCAGGCATGGCGGAGATTGGCGACGAACGCCTGTTCCGCCACCGCGCCGCTGGTCACGCCCGCCATGACATGCACGGCACGCGCGCCGATGGCCTGCGCATACTCCAGCGCCTCGTCGATGGCGGCCCGCGCCTCGGCTTCGCGACCGGGCAGGGCCGCAAGCCCGTTCTCGCCCGCCGCGACATCGCCCCGGCGGGTGTTGAGCCCGAGCATCGGCAGGCCGGTTTCCGCAAGCGCGGCGCGGATCTCGGCGGCGGGCGTGTCGTAGGGCCAATGGCATTCGACGGCATCGAAGCCCGCGGCCTTGGCTGCGCGGATCGCCTCGGGCAGGGGAAGCTCGGTCCAGAGAAAGCCGAGATTGGCGGAAAACAGGGTCATCCATCCCACTCCACATCGAACCGCGTGGCGACCGCGCGCACCTGAACACCGGTCAGCATCCGGGGCGCGGTGCCGCGCAGCAAGAGCGCAAGGCGGGCCGTCGCCTCCAGCTCCTCGACGGCGTTGCAGGCGGCGACCACGTCCCGCCCCGCCACGACCGGGCCGTGATTGGCCAGAAGCACCGCGCTGCGTTTGCCCGCAAGCCCGCGCACCGCATCCCCCATCGCCGGATCGCCCGGCACGAAGAAGGGCAAAAGCTTGACCCGGCCCAGCTGCATGATGGCATAGGGCGTGAGCGGCGGCAGCACGTCGTCGGGATCGGTTTCGGGCAACATCGACAGCGCGACGGAATGGGTGCCGTGCAGATGCACCACGGCGCCCGCCGTGCCGCGGGTGTCGTAAAAGGCGCTGTGGAGCGGCATTTCCTTGGTCGGCGGATCGCCCCCGATCAGACGCCCCGCAGCGTCGAAGCGGCTGAGGCGGGCGGGATCGAGCCGGCCGAAACTGGTGCCGGTGGGCGAGACCAGAAGCCCGCCATCCTCGGTCCGGGCCGAGATGTTGCCGGTGCTGCCATGGGTCAGGCCCCGGTCGAACAGCGATTTGGCCAGATCGCATATCTGTTCTCGCAGCGCGGTCTCGCTCATGGCTGGCCTGCAAGGATGCGGTCGGCTTTCTCGAAGAAATCGACCGTGCCGAAATTTCCCGATTTCAGCGCCACGACCAGATCGGCCGAGGCGCGGAGCGCGGGCACGCCGGGGTCGACCTCGGGGCCGATTTCGAGAGCTGACAGATGCAAGCCTTCGACCACCGCGCCCGAGGTTTCGCCCCCCGTCGTGATCAGCCGCGTCACGCCGCCCGCGACGAGGCGGCGCGCGACCTCGGCGAAGAAGCCTTCGAGCGCATGGGCGGCACGGTCGCGTCCGAAACGCTCCTGCACTCGGGCGACCTCGGCCGGATCGGCGGAACTGTAGGCCAACGGCAGGCCCTTCTGCGCTAGGAGCCAGTCGGCGATCTCCGGAGAAGTCAGCCGCCCCTCAATGACGGCGGCGGCGTCGATCTCCCGCGCTGGGTGGCCTGCCGCGTGGTGGGCGACCTGTCCCCGCGTCGCGATGGAACAGGAGCCGGACAGGACCGCGGCGCGGCCCTTTTGCCCCTGCCAAGGCACAGGCTGGGGCGCGCATCCGAAATTCGCGGGCAGACCCAGCGCGACACCCGACCCGCCGGTGACGAGCGGCAGGCCCTCGGCCGCCGCCCCGATGGCCGCAAGGTTGGCGTCGCTGATGGCATCGACGACGATGTGGCGATGCCCCGCCGCCTGTTGCGCGGCGAGGGCCGCGGCAATGCTGTCCGGCCCCGCCATGACATCGGGGGCGGCGACATGGCCGACGCTGTAGCGCGTTTGCGGCGCCAGCCAGCGGCGGATGTCGGGATCGGTCATGGGCGTCAGCGGATGCGCCTCCATCCCGGATTCGTTGAGGAGCTTGTCACGAACGAAGAGATGCCCCTGATAGACCGACCGCCCCGCGCCGGGAAAGGCGGGGCAGACGATGACCCTATGGGCATCGAGCGCTTCGGCCAGCGCATCGGCGACGGGACCGATATTGCCCTCGGGCGTGCTGTCGAAGGTCGAACAGTACTTGTAGAAGATCTGTTCGCAGCCTTGCGCGCGCAGCCAGGCGAGTGCCGCAAGCGACTGGCGCACGGCATCCGCAGGGGCGATGGAGCGGGTCTTTAGCGCCACCACGCCCGCCATGACATCGGGGGCGGCGGGCGCGGCGGGGATGCCGGTATATTGCACCACCCGCATGCCCCCCTTGGCCAGCGTATTGGCCAGATCGCTCGAGCCGGTGAAATCGTCGCCGATGCAGCCCAGTTTCATCCCACCGCTCCTCTTGGCGTCCCAACGGCTTGACCCCTCCAGTGTCCGGCAACGGCGCGCGCGCAAGCGACGGGATCCTCGACCAGAGCGTAGTGACCCAAGCCCTTTAGTGACACGACCCGTCCAAGTGGCGCAGCCTTGGCCGCCTCCTGGGCCAGTGTGCTTGGGGCTTGTGCATCCAAGGTGCCGGTCAGCAGGGTCACCGGCATCCTGGCGCGTTCCAGCGCGCTGATGGCACCCGGACGCTCCAGCGCAAGCCGGGTCTGGGCATGGATGTGGCGGGCTGCCCCCTCGGCCATTGTAAGGATGCATGCACGCCCGCCGACGGGGTCCGGCCCGGCAAGCGGCCCCAGGCGCGGGGCAAGCGCCGCGGCCCCGCCTAGCCGGTCCACATCCGCCACGAGATCGAGCCTGCCCTTCCGCTTGGCCGGGTCATCGGCACGCGGGTTTAACCCGAAGAACATGCATTCTGCCGCCGCGATCTTGTCGACCATATGCGCCGCAACGATCGCACCCAAAGAAAAGCCGCAGATCACGGCCTTGCCATGCGAGAGCGCCGCAAGCCGCGTGGGGTAATCCTCGATCTGCGGGCTGTCGAGGTCGATCACGTGCCGCGCCGGACCGGGCACGCCTAAGGCATCCAGGAAAGGATCGAAGACCGCCCCGGTGCATAGCGTTCCGGGCAGCAAGATCCAAGGCCGGCCATTCTCTTGCTCAATAGCCATGACAGGCCGCAACAGGCACCTTTGCAGGCTGATCCTCAAGCAAGGACCGCACCGCGCCCGACAGGCTGCGCGTCAGATGCGCGAAGTCGTTGCCGGGCGTGACCAGCGCGTAACCCTGCGCCAGCCTGTCGGCGGCCTCGGCGGCATCTGCACAGAAGATGCCGACTGGCACGCCGCGTGCCTTGGCCGCCGTCAACACGCGGGCCATGGCCTGCTCGGATGCTGGGCGCGGGTAGCGGACATGCCCCTCGATCGCGAAGGCCATGTCGTTCGGCCCGAGGTAGATCATGTCGATGCCGGGCACGGCGAGGATCTCGTCGATCCGCTCGACCGCTTCCGCCGTCTCGATCATCGGGATCGCCATGACCGTCTCGTTCGCCTTGGCCACGTAATCTGGCCCGCCATAGAGCAGCCCCCGCGACGGCCCGAAGCTGCGGGTGCCCAGCGGCGGGTAGCGGCAGGCCGAGACCAGTGCCGCGGCCTCTTCGGGGGTGGAGATCATGGGGCAGATCACGCCGTAAGCCCCCGCATCGAGCAGATGCATGATCTGCGCGGGATCGAGCGCGGGCACGCGGACCATCGGCACGGCCGGCGTGGCCGAGATCGCCTGAAGCATGTGCAGCGCCTCGGGGAAGCCGAACATGCCGTGTTGCAGGTCGATGGTGACGGAATGGACGCCGGAATGCCCGACCCCCTCGGCCGAGTAGCTCGACCCGATGGAAAGCCACGCGTTTACGACGCTTTCCCCGGCGGCAAGGCGCGATCTGACAAGGTTGGCGCGCATCATCCGGCCCGCCGATATTGCGGCAGCAGCGCCGCCTTGGCCACGAACCCGCCTGCGTCGAGGCCGAGGCCCGCATCTTGCGCAGCGGCCAGCGTGTCGGGCCCGAAAACAGGCCGCTTGCGCTGGTCGCCCGACACGACGACCAGCGCCTCGGCGGTCTCGTCGCCGAGCGCCTCGATCGAGCGCACCACGCCCGCGGGGATCGAGTAGGTGTCCCACGGATCGAGGGTGACGCTGACATCCGCGCCATCGTTGAAGGTGAGCCGCATCCGGCCCCTGCGGTTGATCAGCACCATCTTATCGGAAAGCGTGAAGGCGCTGACGCGGTGGCCGGGGGCCATGCGCAGCCATTCGACGGAAAACCCGTGGGGGTTGGTGATGGGGGCTGCATGCTCGCGGTTCTGGGTCAGGCCGTAGCCGATCACGGGCGCCAGTTCCGCGCCGCAACCCGGCAGGTCGCGGTCGATGAAACCGGGGCGGAAATCGCGGTCGCCTTCGGTCACGACACGGCGCCGCATCTCCTCGTGGCTCACCTCGCGCAGGGTGGCCACATCGGCGGCGGGCATGGGCGGGATACAGGCGTCGGGCGCCGGCACCGGGTCGCCGCGCGAGGTGTCGATGAGCGTATTTTCGGACGAGATGTAGAGGCCGTAATCCGCCGCCTCGCGGATGATATCGGGGTGAAAGATCACGCCGCCAGTGTTGTCGCCGCCCAGCACCGTGAAGAGCCAGCCATCATCGGGCCCCGAGTTGGTGAAGCCGCGGAAGATCCATGTGGGCACCGAGACGATATCGCCCTCATGCCCCACGAATTCGTTCTCCCCGTTCGAACCCCAGCGGAAGGTCCATTCGCCCTTCTGCACGATGAATACCTCGGCGGTGAAATGGATGTGCAGATTGTTGGTTATGCCGTTGGGCATTGCCGCGGCGCCTATGTTGAAGCCATGCGCCTCGGGCAGGTTGATGATCTGATCCGAGGACGAGGTGACGCCGGGGCCGATGATCGAATAGTTTTCCTTGAGGTGTGAACCCGGCTTCTTGCAGTCGATGAAGGCCACCGTGCAGGAGACGTAATCGGCGCGTTTGACCCTGCGGGCCTCGGCCTCGGATTGCGAAAGCGTGGTCATGGGGTGGGGTCCCTTTCTCTTTGGTCAGCCGATGCGCTGGCCGGTGGTCTTGTCGAACAGGTGTATGCGCGCGCCGGGACGGGGGGCAAGCGCACAGGGCGTGTCGATCGCGGCTTCGAACTCGGCCGGGCCGCGCGCGCAGATCGAGGTCGGCCCCTCGCGCAGCGTCACCAGCGTGGCCTCGCCCGTCAGTTCCAGCGCGTAGAGCTTGCCTCGGATCGGCGTGGTCTCAGTGGTCGTCAGCTCCAGGTCCTCGGGGCGGATGCCAAGGACAACATCGCCCCGTTCGCCCGCCTCGACCGGCAGCGAAAGGCCGGGTGCCTCGAACCGCCCACCCGCGATATGGCCCTCGATCAGGTTCATCGAGGGCGAGCCGATAAACCCCGCCACGAACAGATCGGCGGGTTCGGAATAGATCTTTTTCGGCGTGTCCAGCTGCACGATCCGCCCCTCGCGCATCACCGCCACGCGAGAGGCGAGCGTCATCGCCTCCATCTGGTCATGCGTCACGTAGACGGTCGTCACGCCCAGCTCGTGATGCAGGTGCTTCAACTCGGCCCGCATGCTGACCCGCAGCTTGGCGTCGAGGTTCGACAAGGGCTCATCCATGAGGAATATCTTGGGCGTGCGCACGATGGCGCGGGCAAGGGCCACGCGCTGACGCTGACCGCCCGACAATTCCGAGGGGCGACGCCTGAGCAGCGCGCCAAGTTCCACCTTTTCGGCCGTCTCGCGCACCCGGCGATCGCGCGTGGCGCGGTCGATACCGCGCAGCTTCAGCGGATAGCCGATGTTCTGTTCCACGGTCATGTGCGGGTAGAGGCCATAGTTCTGGAACACCATGGCGATGTCGCGGTCCTTGGGCGGCTTTTCGTTCACCCGCTCGCCCGCGATCAGGATTTCGCCGCTCGTGATATCCTCCAACCCCGCGATCATCCGCATCGTCGTGGTCTTGCCGCAGCCCGACGGGCCCAGCAGCACCAGAAACTCGCCCTCCTCGATGGTCAGGCTCTGCTTGGGCAGGGCCAGAAACCCGCCATAGCGTTTCTCGACATCGACCAGTTGCACCTCTGCCATGCGTCCGCCCCCTATTTCACTGCGCCGGCCGTCATGCCGCGCGTGAAGTGTTTTTGTATGAGAAGTGCCATGACGAAGATCGGCACGGTGATCATGACGCCCGCCGCGCTCATCAGCTCCCACAGATCGCCGCGCTCGGTGCGGAAATTCACCAGCCCCACGGGCAGCGTGACGGCATCGCGCCGGGTCAGGATCAGCGAGAACAGAAACTCGTTCCACGTCAGGATGAAGCAGAAGATCGACGAGGTCAGGATACCGGGTGCCGCCACCGGCAGGACGATGTCCTTGATCACTCGCAGCCGCGAGGCGCCGTCGATCATCGCGGCCTCTTCGCTGTCGGTCGGGATCGCGTCGATATAGCCCTTGATCATCCAGATCACGAAGGGCGTCACGATGGCGAGGTTCACGATGATCAGCGCGATACGCGTGTCCAGAAGCCCCAGCTGCCGGAACATCAGGAAGAAAGGCAGGACGATCACCACCGCCGGAATGAACTGCGTCGACAGGACGAGGAAGAAGAGGAACTTACGCCCCTTCACCCGGAACCGGGAAAAGGAGTAGGCCGCCAGCGACGCGCAGGGGACCGCGATCAGCACGGTGACCGAGGCCACGATCACCGAATTCAGCACCATGTGCTGAAGGTTCCACGGGTCCGAGAAGACGGTGACGAAGTTGTTCAGCGTCGGCGTGAAGTTCAGCGAGAGCGAATAGGCGTCCCGCGGGCTCTTGAACGCGGTCAGGAACATCCAGGCGATCGGGAACAGGACGATCACCGAGACCAGGACCAACAGGGCGCGTTCGGCCCACCAGAGCAGAATGCGTTTCATGCCGTCGCCATCTTTCTTTCGCTGAGCAGCATCCGGACGTACCAGATCGAGATCGTCATCATGATCGCGGTCAGGATCCACGCCAGCGCCGAGGCATAGCCCATGTCGTACCACTCGAAGCCGACGTTGAAGATAAAATAGGCCAGCGTTTCCGTCGATGTGCCGGGGCCGCCGCCGGTCAGCGTCACGACCTGGTCAAACATCTTGAGCGCGAAGATCGTCTTGAGGATCGCGGTCACGAGGATCACACCCTTCATCTGCGGCAAGATGATCCCGAAGATGATGCGCAGGTTCGACGCGCCGTCTATCCGCGCGGCCTCTTCCGTCTCGCGCGGGATGGACGCCAGCCCGCCCAGGCACATGAAGGTCATGTAGGGTGCCCAGTGCCAGACATCGGTCAGGACAAGGATCGCCATGGCGAGGTTGGGGCTGGCAAGCCAGGGTGTGCCCTCGAGCCCCGGAAAGACGGCGGCAAGGCCGTTGGACAGCACCCCGAATTCGGGGTTGAACATGAAGCGGAAGCTAACACCGATCAGCGCGGGGCTCATCGCGAAGGGCAGGATCAAGATGATGCGCGTGAAGGTGTGCATCCGCCCCTTGCGGCGCAGCAACAGTGCCAGCGACATCGAGATCAGCAACGTCAGCGCGACGCTGGTCACGACAAAGATCGTCGTCACCCACAGTGAATTCAGGAAATGCGACTCGCTGGCGGCATGGATGAAATTGTCGAAGCCCACCCACCCCTCGGGCCTGCGCGACTGCGTCAGGTCCCAGTCAAGAAAGGCCGTCGTCAGCGAATAGGCCAGCGGATAGAACGTGGTTGCCAGCACGATCACGAAGGCGGGCACCAGCAGAATATATTGTAAGGATCGGTCTCGCATGCGCCGGGCTCCTCCGCTGGAGGGGATGAAGCGGGCGGGCCGCAGATGGGCCTACCCGCGCTCAGTCCAAAGGGTTCAGCCGCGGATGCGGGCGATTTCCTCGGCCGCGGCATCGAGTGCGGCCTGAACGTCGGTCTGTTCGCCCGAGGCGAGGCTGGAAATCGCGGTTTCCAGCACCTCGACGATGCGCAGCCAGTCGTCGCCGAACTCGACGCCTTCCGCCGTTTCCAGCGCATCGGCCGCCGCGGCATGGATGCCGCCCCAGCGTGCGTTGACCTCATCGTCGCGCATGTTCGATAGGTGGACGGCCACCAGCTCGTTCAGTTCGGGGTCGAGCAGCACGTCACGCTCCAACTCCGGGTCGGTCAACCAGCCGAGGTATTCGATCGCGGCGGCGGGGTTGTCGGCGCCTTCGGTTACGCCGAAGACCCAGGTGTTGGTGAAGGTGGTGCGCGCTGCATCCCCCACTGTCGGCAGCGCCACGAAACCCAGCTGGTCATCGGTGATCGTCGACTGCGTCGGGTCGGTCAACTGCGAGCGGACCCACCACCAGACCGGCAGCATGGCGGAATTGCCCTGCTTGAAGCTGTTGACCGCATCCTGTTCCACGAACACGGCAGAACCCGCGGGCGCCACCTGATGCTCGATCAGCATGTCGATGTATTGCTGTGTCGCCGCGACCCCGGCGGCGGAATTGAAGATCGGCTGGCCTGCATCATCGAACAGATCACCGCCGTTGCCCCAGAGCAGGTTCATCCAAACCATCAGGTTCTGGCCATTCAGCCGCCCGTAGGGCAGCGCGATGCCTGCCACATCGCCGTTGGCCTGCACCGCCGCGCTGACGGTCAGCACATCGTCCCATGTCTGAGGCGGCTCGACACCCGCGGCCTCTAGCAGGTCGGCGCGGTAGAACAGAAGCTGCACATGTCCACGCACGGGCAGGCCATACAATTCCCCATCGATCATGCCATGGCGCATGTGAGCGGCCGGGAAATCCGACAGGTCTGTGCCCTGCGCTGCGATCCCCTCTCCGATCGGCTGCAGCAGGTTGCGCAGCGAGAGGACCCACTGGTCCATGACCGAGACGACATCGTAATCGCCGCCGCCGATCATCTCCGCCGTCAGCGCCTCGCGCATGTTGGCGAAGGGGACATAGTCGATGATCACATCGATCCCGGTCGCTTCCTCGAAGGCGCCCACGCGCGCCTCATGCGCCTCGAATTGGCTTGATGTGACCGCCAGGACCCGCACCGTCTCGCCCGCAAAGGGCATCCCTTCGGTCGGCTCCCACGCCAGTGCCGGGCCGGTCGCAAGAACGGCCGTGATCGCAAGTCCGCTGGTCCAGAGTTTCATCCTATCCTCCCTGACTGGATTTTATCCACCTATACGGAGGCGAGCAAGCTTCGTCAATAAAATTATCAATAATATTATCGATGACATTTGCGCCGAGCGACGGTAAAGCTGCAACGAGCGCAGATCAGAGGCATCTCATGTCAGGCACCTTGGAAAACGACCTCGAAAACGACATCATCTTCGGGATCTATGCCCCGGGCACCCGTATCACCGAGGACAGCGTGATGGAGCGTTTCGGCGTCAAGCGGCACGCGGTCCGCAGCGTCTTTGCCCATCTGGAATCCCTCGGCCTGCTGGTGCATCGCCCCAACCGTGGGGTGGAGGTTGTCGAGTTCACACCCGACGAGGTGGATGCACTCTATGACGTCCGCATCGTGCTGGAGACGGCGGCCGCCGCGCGCACGCGCCTACCCGTGAGCCCCGAGATCACACGCAGACTGGAGGGCATCGCAAACCGCCATGCCGAGGCCGTTGAACGCGAGGATTTCCGGTCCGTCTACTGGCTCAACCAGGAATTTCACGAACTTCAGTTCTCTTGCTGCGACAATCCCAGGCTCGCAGGTCTGATCGGCACGCATGCGCGGATGGCGCAACCGATCCGAGTGGTCAAGTACGACGACCGGGCTCATATGGAGAACGTCATCGCACAGCACCGTGCCATCATCGCTGCGATGCAGGGCACCTCGCAGGATGCTTATGTCGCGGCGACGCGGGAACATCTCCCCGCTTCGGCCGATGCCTACCGGCTCCTCTATGCACGGCGCTTCAACTCCGTCCGCGCGATGCGCTGATTGGTGAGGCACGATAAAACGAGAGACAGAATCGGCAGAGCGATCGGCGAGCCATCATCCGTTACGATGTGTGCAACACGCTGTTATGGGCCAAGCGTTCAGGTGGCCGATAGGCCACTTCGCCTTGCCTTGCTGCCGATCATGCGAAACTTTGAGAGTCAGAGAGAGGCTGGTCGCTTTCGCGACGGGTTGAGGGTTGGGAGAGTGGCTCCTGGCGCCCGTCGCGGGAGATAGCCGATGGGCGTTGTGGAAGTTCTGGATCCGGTCGCACCGGCGCGTGCGGGTGGCTGGAAGGTGGATGTGAGCCGGGGTGAGCGGAACGGGCGGGTGTCGTCCGAATGGTTCAACCGGCCCGATGACGAGCGGTATCTGTCGCTTGACGATCTCTGGGCCAATGTGAAGGGCCGGTCCGAGCGGAGCCGCAGCCGGGTCGTGCAGACGGCGGACATCCGGGTCGAAGCGGCGCGCGACAACCCCGAGCGATTGCATCTGATGCTGCCGAAAGCGCAGGAGCCGGTTGCGCCCACGCATTGGGCGTTCGGGCAGCTTGCAAGCATCGTCGGCGCCCCGGCCTCCTACCTGCGGCAGTTGCCTGCGCCGCTGGCGGGCATCAACCTGCAATACGGTCTGACCAACCACCGCGCCGAGCAGGTGAAGACCTTCGAGACCGAAGATGGCCGCACCGAACTGCGCGCGGTGACCGGCCCCGACTACGGCCGCATCCACGACCATGAGCTGGTCGAGGCGGTGCAGCGGATTGCGGGCAATGGCACCGGCGACACGCGGTGGAAAGTGCCGGGCGTGCTCGACTGGTCGACCGGGGTCTACAACCCCGATGTCGAGATCAGCCGCGACACGACCACGCTCTATGCCTCGGACCGCGACGTCTTTCTGTTCCTGGTCGACGATCACAACCCGATCGAGGCGGGCCGGCTGCCCGACGGCTCGCCGGATCTCTACTTCAGGGGCTTCTATTGCTGGAATTCCGAGGTGGGCGCGAAGACCCTCGGCATGGCGAGCTTCTACCTGCGGGCGGTGTGCCAGAACCGAAACCTCTGGGGCGTCGAGGATTTTCAGGAGATCAAGATCCGCCACTCGAAATACGCCGCCTCCCGCTTCGCCCATGAGGCGGCCCCGGCGCTGACGCGGTTCGCCAATTCCTCGCCGCAGGGGTTCGTGAACGGCATCAAGGCGGCGCGGCAGCAGATCGTGGCGCGGACGGATGAGGACCGGGACGACTTCTTGCGCAAGCGCGGCTTCTCGAAGGCGGAGTCCGGCAAGATCATCGAGAAGGTGCTGATGGAAGAAGGCCGCCCGCCCGAGAGCATCTTCGACTTCGTGCAGGGCATCACGCGGCTTGCGCGCGACAAGACCCAGCAGGACGCCCGCCTCGACATGGAGGGGCGCGCCAAGAAGCTCCTCGACCGAGTCGGCTGACGCCGGGCCCGACAACGCGACCGCCCTCGCGCGCGGCGGTCGCGCTTTCCCCTTCCAAAAGCATGCCACTGGCCCCGCCCCGAGAGGACAGGGGGCTTCGGCCTGCGTATTTCAGTGAGGCACCCATGACCCCCCAGGAAGAAACCATCGTCCTCGAGGCCCGCGACATCCTCGGCCGTTACCTCAGCCAGAACCCGGTCATCGGCAGCTGGCAGGCGCTGATGGACTACTGCGCGCTGACCGTCCGCGGCCCGATCGAACGCTTCCACGTCCTCTACCTCGACCGCAAGAACCGCATCATCTCCGATGAACTCCTCTCGACGGGCACGGTCGATCATGTCCCAGTCTATCCGCGGGAGGTGATCAAGCGGGCGCTGATGCTGAACGCCAGCGCCCTTATCCTGATCCACAACCACCCGTCGGGCGACCCCACGCCGTCGGAGGCCGATCTCAGCATGACCAAGGAGATCCAGAAGGGGTGCAAGTACCTCGGGCTGACGCTGCACGACCACATCATCGTTGGGGCCGAGACAGAGCTGAGCCTGCGGGCGCTCGGCAAGCTCTGAAGCGTCTTTCCGACCTTCCACCGCTGCCCCTTCGAGGAAGAGGGTGGCGGTTTGGTCTTTGACGGATGAGGCGGGGAGAGAGGCTTCCCGCGCCGTCGGAGACACTCCCATGTTCCACCTTCCTTTGCCGATCCACCCGACCGCCTACGCGCGGGGCGTCCCGCCGCATTTCCCCTCGGACGACGCTGACCCCAGTCACCCCTTCGCCCTGACCCTGTCGCGCCGCGCACCGGCTGATCTGATGTCGGGCCGGGCCGCACCTTTGATCCTCGCCCGCTTCGCGACGCTGGCCGAGGCCATGCAGGGCGCGATCGACCATGCCGAGGGCATCGCCCCGGATGCCGCGCCCCAGCTTCTGGCGATCTTCGACCGCGGCGAGCGCCTTGTTCTGGCCGGGGCCGCCAGTGACCACGCCGTCGCCTGGTGCCACCCGGTGACGAGTGCGGCCGAGGCGCGGGGCGTCGTGACCGAGGCAAGCCAGCTGCGCGCGCAGGCGGACCGCGCGGCTGGCTGGGGTGAGCCCGATCAGGCGAGGCGGCTGCGCCACCGCGCCGATCTTCTCGATGCGCGTCTCGTCGATCCGCTCTGGCGCGCCTTCGCTGCCCGGGCGCTGCAGGTCGCTGCGTGAGGCCCCAGAGACAGAGGAGGGAAGGGGGGAATTTGGAGCTTGTCCGGGGGAGAGAGATCGCCCGGCCCGGCTCTGATCCCTTCCCTTTACCGGAGACACCCCCATGACACTGACCGAACCCACTCTCGCACCGCCGATGGCGCCCCCGACCATCGATATGGCCCAGATCTTCGCGGCGCATGCCGAACGCGCGGCCCGCATCGAAGCGCTGCGCCCCGCCAACAAGGATCGCCTCTTCGATGGCCTGATGGCCGCCGGCATCACCCATGTCACCGTGACCTTCGACGGAGCCGGCGACAGCGGCCAGATCGAAAGCATCGGGGCTTGGTCCGGCGAGACCGCCGTCGAGTTTCCCGCGACCGAGATCGTCTATGTGGCACTGACCTGGGACAACCCGGAGGTCGAGATGCGCAGCCTGTCGTTAGAGGATGTCGTCGGCAGCTGGCCTACGACTTCCTCTCCGACACCCATGGCGGCTGGGAGAACAACGACGGCGCGTGGGGCGAATTTTGCTTCGACGCCGCGGCCCGCTGCATCCACCTCGAGTTCAACGAGCGCTTCACCTCGTCCGAACTCTTCACCCACGATTTCTGAGGGGGCGGCGATGGCACATCCCTATCACCACGCACTCTCCTCGGTGAAGAAGTGGGGCGGCACGGTCGACGATTTCATGGCGGTGCATGCCTGGTTAGGTGCGCGCAAGGAGATCACGACCGACTTCCGGCACCGGGCTTTGCGCCACCATGCCGAGGGCATATTCATGGCCGAGACGATCTTCGGCCGCACCCTCACACTCTCGACCGGGCGCATCATCCCGACCCGCTGGGTGGGCGAACAGCATGTGAAGGAAGACCTCGGCTTCATCCCGAGCTTCGCCGATTGGGTGAAGGCCATCCGGCCCGAGCCCTGGATGGGCCGGACCGCGCGGATCGAGGCGCTGGTCGATCCGCATCTCGCCTCCCCCGTGGTCGAGGTCACCTGAGATGACCGATCCAGCCTATCAGCGCCTCGGCATGCCCGCGACGGCTTCGCCATTTGCCGTCCTTCGGGCAGCGGTCCGGGCGCTGCACCCCGACACGCGCGCCGTGCGCGGCTTCCGGGCGGCGCGCAAGCGCTTCTACCGGCAGATGCTGTGTGCTCATGCCGCGCGACAGGCAGCGGGCGATGAGCCAACCGGCTGATCGCCCCCACTCATCCGTTCACCCCATTCCAGTGCCCGGCCTCTTGGCCGGGTCTTCCCCATTCAGGAGGTCCCCATGGCGGACTACTTCACTCATTTTTCATGCCTGATCGACGTCGGCAGCCCCGACAAGGCCGCCCGCGCGCTCGCGCTGTTCCAGGAACTGCGCGAAGCTGATCAAGACGCCGACGACCCGGAGGTCGCGGGCTTTACCCTCGCTCGCCAAGACGCGCCTGAGGGGAGCCCCCTCTGGATCCAGGATGACGAGCACGGCGATGTCGAGGCGGTCATCCGTTTCGTGCTGCGTCTCGCCGAAGACCTCGACCTCACCGGCCTCTGGGGCTTCCAGTATGCCCTGACCTGCTCCCGACCCCGCCTCGACGCCTTCGGCGGCGGCGCGCATGTCATCGACCTCGGCGCGCGCAAATCCATCGGCTGGACGAGCACGCAGGAATGGCTGGCCGGCGCTCTCAACGGGGAGGACGTCGATGCCTGAGATCATCTGCACCACGGTCTACCAGTTCCCCGAACTCTCGGATGCCGCCAAGGAAAAGGCGCGCAGCTGGTATCGCGAGCTTGGACCCCACGATGACTGGTGGGACGCGGTCTACGAGGATTTCGAGCGGGTCTGCGAAATCCTCGGCATTCGCCTGAAGACCACAACCGTCCGCCTGATGGGCGGCGGGACGCGGGCCAAGCCCTGCATCTGGTTTTCCGGCTTCTGCAGCCAAGGAGACGGGGCTTGCTTCGAGGGCTATTGGTCCCACGCGAAGGGCGCGGCCACGCGCATCCGGGACTACGCGCCCACAGACGCGACGCTGCACGGCATCGCCGACCGGCTGCAGGCCATTCAGCGGCGGAACTTCTACCAGCTCGCCGCCGAGATCAGCCATCGCGGGCGCTACTTCCACGAATACACCATGTCGGTGGACGTTGCGCGCGACAGCCCGACCTGGCAGCCGCCCACGGAGGATGCGGAAGATACCGTGACCGAGGCGCTGCGTGATCTGGCCCGCTGGCTCTACCGCCAGCTTGAGGCCGAATACGACCACCTCACCTCGGACGAGGCCATCGAGGAAGGGATCATCGTGAACGAATACACTTTCACGGAAGCCGGGCGCCGCTTCGGGTGAGGGCACAAGGTTGAGAGATGTCAGAAAACCGCGTACATTTCTGACAAAGGAGCGATCATGGAGCGCATGGCCGAGAGCATTATGAATGTCGCGACGACGTTGCCGGAGGGGGTGCCCTTGGCAGCGAAGGGGCTCCTGCACCTTGGCTCGCGCGCGGCGGTCGATCAGACGCTGTCGCGTCTGGCCGCGCGTGGCGAGTTGATCCGAGCAGGACGCGGCATCTACATGCGCCCCGTCCAGACACGCTTCGGTCCCCGCAGTCCGTCCGCTGAACAGGCGATTGAAGCGCTCGCTGTGCAGCGGGGCGAAACGATCGTCCCGAGCGGGGCTGTTGCAGCAAACGCTCTGGGCCTCACGGCACAGGTGCCGGTCAAGTCGGTTTACCTAACCTCCGGTCGAAGCCGCGTGCTGAACCTTGGCCGGCAGGCAGTCGAACTGCGTCATGCGCCGCGTTGGCAGTTGGCCCTTGGGAGCAAGACATCCGGCCAGGTTGTCCGCGCTCTGGCATGGCTTGGGCCAGATGAGGCTCCCAAGGCCCTGCAAATCCTGCGATCCAAGCTCACGGAGATCGCAAGGATTGAACTGATGTCCGCCGCGCCGCAGTTCCCGACTTGGCTGGCACGATTGATCGGAGAGATGGTCCATGGCTGAGGCGTCAGTGCACCTGAGCGCTTTGCCTGGTGCCCATTCCGAGGCAGGACGCAAATTCAAGACAGTCGACTCAAGGGGCCAATCCTCACCCGCCTCGCGACGGTGCGGTGCACGGTTCAGCCCAGAAGCTTCACCAAGGCGTCGCGCTGCGCAGCGTGCTTTGCAGGGTTGTCGCGCTTCAGCTTGTTCAGATTGAGGAGTTTCCACTGCACGGCCGGCAGGTGAGCTGCCTGCGATCGGTCGATGGCCGCAAAGTCAGGCTCCCCGTCTTGAAGTGTCAGCAGGAACTGCCTCGCTTTGTCGTCGAGCCGCGATTGCACATCGGCGATCAGCTTCAGGCGCGTCGCCAGAAGCGTATCGAGAGGAACGGGTGTTCTGGTCATGCCCTCGAATTCCCGCGCGTAGGGTTGCCCGAGATCGATCAGGTTCGGATCGAGAAGCTCATGCGCCGGGCGCGGTGAACTGGCGACATAGATCAGGAAGGTCTGGAGCAGGTCCTGCGTCAGGCCCTCGTTTTCGTAGAGGAGCGTGACGTCGTAGAGATCCGTAAGCGTCCGGCGTCGCTGCACTGCCTCACGTAGAGGGTGATCGATAGTGTCCACCATGGGATAGTGGACACTATGGGGCCTTTATGGCGCGTCGGACGAAGCGGCTTTGGACGGACGAGGAGAAGCGGTCGATCTGTTTGCAGACGACGGCACCTGGCGTGTCGGTTGCGC
>OFEU01000350.1_pt1 | contig 29996 bp, 24 predicted proteins | sample 1521221 | NCBI WGS metagenome assembly OFEU01 (sample SAMN03766357, study PRJEB24113) | microbial mat metagenome | isolation source: enrichment culture HLUCC-O from microbial mat sample contains cyanobacterium... | reverse complement strand
GCCTTACAGATAATCCGATTTAGAGAAGCAACCGGACGTGTTGCCGTATGCACCTTGATGGCCTATTCGCAGCTACGACCGGGTTATCTCCGGTCACTCCTCCACCTCGGCAAATGCCAGGTGGGGGTCATTGAATGAATCTATCGGGGTTTGGTTCCCCGAGTGGGGTCGAATTTGCACCCGAGGTAGGCGGTGTTTAAAGCCACAGAGGATTTCCCAGGAGATGGTTCCGAGTTGATTAGCCCAGTCATCGGCGGAAATGGACTCGTCTCCGAGGCTTCCCAGTAACGTCACCACATCGGCGACCTTGACATCCGGGAGATCCGTCACATCGAACATGAGTTGATCCATGGTAATCGATCCCACCTGGGGAACGCGCCTAACCTGTCCGCCAGCGTTGAGCAGACCCTGTAGCTGATTCGATAAGAGGCGGGGAACCCCATCAGCATAGCCGATTCCCACCACCGCTAGGCGGGTTGGCCGTTGGCTGACAAAGCGATGGCCATAACTCACTCCTGTTCCGGGGGGAATGGTTTTAACTTGGGTGATGCGGGCTTTGACTTGTAAGACGGGCCGTAACTTGACTTGCGATCGCAGATGAGGGGCAGGATAGAGGCCATACAAGGCTAACCCCACCCGCACTTGATCATAGTGACTGGCTCGGTTGCAGAGGGTGGCGGCGGAATTGGCGAAATGCAGTTTGGGGAGGGGGATTCCGGCGGCGTGTAGTTGGGCGATCGCCGCCTCAAACCGCTGCTGTTGTTGCTGCATCGTCCGGGGATCTGGGTCATCGGCGGTGGCGAAGTGAGAGTAGAGACTCGCCAATTGCAAATGAGGTAATCCTTGAAGCTCCTGTAGCAGTGAAACCGCCTCCGTCCAAGGTACCCCGAGGCGGGACATTCCTGTATCTAAGTTGACATGAACCCGAAGCGGTGCAACGGTTACCTCGTCTGTAGACTGGGACAATGGGCGGGCCAACATCTTTGAGATCATCTTGGCATGGTCGAGATCGCACAGAGTCGGTTCCAAGTTCCAGCGGACTAGGGACTGAATATGTTGGGGACTCGGATTAGCCCCCAACAGCAGAATTGGGGCTGTAATTCCCCCTTGACGCAGTTCTATCCCCTCATCCACGGTTGCGACGGCCAAAGCGTTTGCACCGGCGGCCAAGACCGTCTCAGCCACCGGAATCGCCCCATGTCCATAGCCATCAGCCTTGACAACGGCCATGAACTCAGTTTTGGGGGCTAAAAGCGCCTTGAGATGACGGACATTTTCGGCCAAGGCTTCGAGGTCAATTTCCACCCAGGCGCGATCGCACACCCCGAGATCACGGCCGTACTGATGGCTAAATTTAACAACCCGTTCCCAGGTCAGCATGAGGACAAAGGGGTGAAGATTAGGGGCTAGAGTAGGGGTTTTGTCCCCACTTTCATCAACTCAGCGGCTTCGGCAATCTCGGTCCAGAGATCATACCACTGGGGATCGTCGGGGCGATCGCGATGAAGTTGAGCCAGTTGGTCGAGCATATCGTACCAAAGTCCGGCATCGGCCAGCAGTTGCAGACGTTCCTCAGCTGAGGCGGCGGCGAACTCTTCATCGAAACTTTCCGTTGTATTGACTCGGACAATCGTCCCCGAGACACTGGCGTCAAACTTCGGTAACTCCACCGTCCAGACATAGCCTTGATAGAGTTCCAGAGGTGGGATATTCACAAAAGCAGGAATCGGTAAGCCATAAGTTCCATGTTCATCTCCGGTTAGGTAGCGAGTTTGGTACACCAGTCGCTCTTGAGCATCCCGCAGGCTGAAAATGACCTCCATCCCCTCAACTGGGGGCGTGTGATAGAAAATCGTGGGATAAGCCTGACGGGTTAGACCGTAATTTTCTGGAGGTAAGATGGCACTGAGAGGACATTCGAGTTCTTGGTCATTGACAAAAATGGGAATCATGCGATCGCCGGGTTGCGCGAAGTCCCGGAAACGAGTCCCGCCTCCATCAACTTGTTCTGGCGTTCCGCGATCGGGGGGATTGAACTCAACGGAAATCGAGGGTTGAATCGAGAGGAGGGGGATCGCGATCACGATCGCGATGGCCAGGAGACTGACTAGAAGTGTCTTTAGTCTGTGAATCATAGTTGTCTAGGGAACTACAGGACATCAAGCTGATACAGTCGGCCATCAAGTCGGCCATCATCAAGCGGCCATCATTGAGATAGATGGGAGCGTGCTCAAAGATTGCAGGCTAGGGCCAGGCTACCGCTGTTATGTCAAGAGGCGGTATCTTCAGTTTTTACTCGGGATCATAGTGAACTCGGGTTTGGGATAATCCTCGGCCGCGAAGGCGATCGCTCAACCGTTGGGCCATCTCCCGATCTCGGAACGGTCCGATCGCCAGATGCAGTCCTCGGGGGCGATCGCGCCGTTGAATCCTAGTTCCGGGATTCACATTAGCTTGAACCGTGGCCATGGCTTCATCGAGAGTCCCCTCGGAACCGGGAATCACCACATAATAGGACCCATTACGGGCATTACTCCCATTGAAGGGGGATTGATCCGGAACCGTAACGGCGGCGATTTGGGAGGAAATTCCCTGTTCGGCTAGTTGTCGCGATCGCCTCTCGGCGGCCCCACGTTGGCGGAACAGTCCCGCCTGAATAATCTGTTCTCCCTGAAACAGACCAAACCCCGCTTCAGGATTGAGACGGCGAATCTGTTGCAAACGTTCAGAACTGCGGCTGTTGACATAGACTAAATAACGAATCGTCGCTTCCGTCTCCCGGCTGGGTGGCGGAACCTCGGGGACTTCGAGGGGGGGCGGAACATCAATCCAGGGACGCTCAGCTTGGCTGAGAACCTGTATCGAAGCAGGATTTTGGGCGATCGCCCCCCCAGACACCAGCAACATCCCAATCAGGCTCAAACAGGGCAACTTCAGCCAGCCACGTCGAAGAACATACATAGTCCAAAACCAGAATAAAACGGGGACAGAACCAGAAAACTCATCCCAGGGAGAATCTCTTAGGCTTAACTGCACAGATTACTGCACAGAGTTTGAAGACTTAGGATATATTAGCCCTCAAGGGACAAAACTCCCGCAACCGATAGACGAGACCGACACGATAACTTGTATGGATATGCCAATCTGGCCCGGTGAACCCTATCCTTTGGGAGCGTACTGGGATGGCCAAGGAACCAACTTTGCTATTTATAGCGAAAATGCCACTCAGGTTGAGTTGTGCTTGTTCGATGAACTCGGCCAGGAAACTCGGGTTCCTTTAACGGAAATCGAGAATTATAACTGGCATGGGTATCTCCCTGACATCAAACCTGGCCAACGCTACGGCTTCCGAGTTCATGGCCCCTTTGAACCCGAACAAGGTCATCGCTTCAATCCCAACAAACTGGTCATCGATCCTTACGCCAAAGCCTTAGATGGACAAATTGGCTATGATGAGGCGATCTTCGCCTACTGCTGGGAGGATGACGATGAGGATCTCTCATTCAACGATCGCGACGATGCCCAGTGGATTCCTAAAGCCATTGTCGTCGATGAGTCCTTCGATTGGGAGGGCGATCGCCTCCTCAACATCCCGGAACAAGAAACCGTCATCTACGAGATGCACGTCAAAGGCTTCACCCGCCAACACCCGGATATTCCCCCGGAACTGCGAGGAACCTATCGGGGGCTAGGCCATCCTGAGGCAATTCGTTATCTCAAATCCCTGGGAATCACGGCTGTGGAATTGATGCCGGTTCATCATTTTGTCTCCCAACCGGGACATTTAGCGGAAACGGGCTTAACCAACTATTGGGGTTATGATTCCATCGCCTATTTTGCCCCCTACCGTGGTTACAGTGCCAGCGAAAATCCTCAAGATCAGGTTCGGGAATTTAAGGAAATGGTAAAAGCCCTCCATGCTGAGGGAATTGAAGTCATTTTAGATGTGGTTTACAACCATACTGGCGAAGGCAACCATCTCGGACCAACGTTATGTTTTCGTGGCATCGATAATGCCACCTATTACCGCCTCGTTGAAGATGATCTCCGCTATTACATGGACTTCACAGGTTGTGGCAATTCCCTCAACGTCAGCCATCCCCAAGTTCTCAAACTGATTATGGACAGTTTGCGCTATTGGGTGTTAGAAATGCACGTCGATGGCTTCCGCTTTGACTTGGCTTCTGCCTTAGCCCGAGAACTCTATGAAGTGGATAGTTTGGCGGCCTTCTTTGATATCATTCATCAAGATCCCGTCCTCTCGAAAGTGAAACTCATTGCTGAACCTTGGGATATTGCTGATGGTGGCTATCAAGTGGGTAATTTTCCCCTACTTTGGTCAGAATGGAATGGTCGTTACCGTGATGCCGTACGAGACTTTTGGCGGGGCGAAGATGGAACTCTAGCGGAGTTTGCCTATCGTCTCACGGGCAGTTCTGATTTGTATAAATTCAACGGTCGTCGTCCGAGTGCTAGTATTAACTTTGTCACCGCCCATGATGGCTTTACGCTTAATGATTTAGTCAGTTATAACGAGAAGCACAATGAGGCAAATGGCGAAGATAATCGAGATGGAGAAAGTCATAACCGGTCATGGAATTGTGGTGTTGAAGGTCCAACAGATGACCCCGAAATACTCGCGTTGCGCAATCGCCAGCGACGCAACTTTTTGACAACATTAATGTTGTCTCAGGGTGTGCCAATGCTGGTGAGTGGTGATGAATTGGGGCGAACTCAACGGGGAAACAACAATGTCTATTGTCAAGACAATGAATTAGCTTGGTTAGATTGGGACTTACAGGATGCCAATGCCGATCTTCTTACATTCACCCAACAATTGATTCAATTCCGGGCTGATCATCCGGTGTTCCGTCGCCGCAAATGGTTTCAAGGACAACCCATTTATGGCTCAGATGTTGTAGATTTGGGCTGGTTTAACCCCGATGGAGAAGAGGTAGATGAAGAACAATGGCAAGAAGGGTTTGCGAAGGCGATCGCCGTCTTTTTGAATGGAGATGCAATTCCCGCCCGAGGCAAACAGGGAGAACGGATTGTGGATGATAGTTTCTTGTTACTCTTTAACGCCCATCATGAACCTTTGACGTTCCACCTTCCCCCACGGCTACAAGAGTCAATTTGGTGTGTTGTTTTAGATACAACAAAACCGACCTTGGTTGACCATGGCAGTCGCTATAGTGGGTCTGACACCTTAGAGGTTGAATCCCGTTCCACGGTGTTATTACAACGGGTCTGATTTTGTGCGTTCTATGGGTAACGTAAATGGGTAACGTAAATGGGTAACGTAAACATGACTATTGGTGCAATCTATTTAGGTGGCGATCGCTGTGACTTTTCCCTGTGGGGGCCAACGTTAGATCAAGTCACCTTAGAAATCCTAACTCCCCAGGAACAATCATATCCCCTCGAACAAGATGACTGGGGCTATTGGCGGGCCAGTCTCGATAGCATTCCCCCAGGAACCCGCTATCAGTATCGTCTCAACGGCGATCGCCTCCGCCCCGATCCCATGGCCCACCTTCAACCCGAGGGAGTTCATGGCCCCTCCGCCGTCGTCGATCACGGGGCCTTTTCCTGGCAAGATGAGGCTTGGCGAGGGATTCCCCTAGACGAGTCGATGATCTACGAACTCCATATCGGCACCTTCACCCCCGCAGGAACCTTCGAGGCGGCCATCTCCCGGCTAAGGGACTTAACAGCCCTGGGAATTACCACCATCGAAATCATGCCCGTCTCTCAGTTTCCCGGCCAGCGAAACTGGGGTTACGATGGGGCCTATCCCTTTGCGGTTCAGAACTCCTACGGCGGCCCCGACGGCCTCAAAACCCTCGTCAACGCCGCCCACCAAGCGGGATTAGCCGTGATTCTGGATGTCGTCTATAACCACTTTGGCCCAGAAGGGAACTACAGCCGCGATTTTGGCCCCTATTTCACCGAAAAATACCAAACCCCCTGGGGTGGGGCCATTAACTTCGATGATGCCTATAGCGATGGAGTCCGCAATTTTGTCATCGAAAACGCCCTCTATTGGCTACGGGAGTATCATTTCGACGGCTTACGTCTCGATGCCATTCATGCTATTTACGACGGTGGGGCCAAACATATTTTAGGGGAATTGAGCGATCGCCTGGCCGAGTTCAATCAAACCGCCACCTATCCTCGCTATCTCATCGCCGAAAGCGATCTCAACGATGTCCGTATTATCCGCCCTCGTTCAGAAGATGGCCTGGGAATGGATGCCCAATGGAGTGACGATTTCCACCATAGTTTACATACCCTGTTAACCGGCGAACAACAGGGCTATTACGAAGACTTTGGCAGTTGCCAACAACTGGCCACCGCCTGGCAGGATAGTTTTGTCTATCAATGGACCTATTCCCAACACCGTAAGCGATTTCACGGCAGCGATGCCCGCGATCGCCCCCCCGCCCAATTTGTCATCTGCAATCAAAATCACGACCAAATTGGCAACCGAATGTTAGGGGAACGTCTCTCCCAACTGGTATCCTTCGAGGCCCTCAAACTCGCCGCCGCCGCCACCCTTCTCAATCCCGGAATCCCACTATTATTTATGGGCGAAGAATATGGCGAAGACTCGCCCTTTCTCTATTTTATCGACCACCAAGATCCCGACTTAGTTGAAGCCGTCCGCCAAGGCCGCAAACGAGAATTTGAAGCCTTCCACGCCAGCGGAACCCCACCCGATGCCGCCAGCCTGGACACCTTGAAAACGTCAACGCTCAAGTGGCATAAACGGGAACATGACCATCATCAAGTCTTACTTAATTTCTATCAAAGGTTAATCGAATTACGCAAAACCAAGGCGGCATTAAAGCCGGGCGATCGCCAACAAATCCAAACCCAATATAACAACGAATCTCGCTGGTTTAGCGTTCACCAATCTCGCAACAATCAGAAAATATGGGCTATATTTAACTTTAGCGACAGCCCCATTCAATCCCCCCCAGTCCCCACTCAAACCCACCCCACTCAAACCTGGACGAAAACCCTCGATTCGAGTGATTCCATTTGGCAAGGTTCCGGGCCAACCGCCCCCCAAACTCTAAAAGGTAGCGAATCCATCAAAATCCCCCCCCTAACCGTCGTACTCTACGAAACATAAATCCAGTAATTTCCCTTCTTTTGCCTCTTGCCTTTCCCTCCTAGGAGGGACTAGCAGTGGGTTCCCCCCTGTTCCCTGTTCCCCGTTCCCTATTCCCTTCTTTTGCCTTTTGCCTCTTGCCTTTTGCCTTAAAAAACCATGACTCCACCCATCGCTACCTATCGCCTGCAATTCAACCCTAATTTTGGCTTTGATGCCGCCCGAGAAATTGTTGATTATCTCCATAATCTGGGTATCTCAACGATTTATGCCTCGCCAATCTTTAAAGCCCGTAGCGGCAGTACCCACGGCTACGATGTCGTCGATTCCCGAGTCTTAAACCCCGAACTCGGCAGTCCCGAATCCTTTGACAGCCTCATCCAAACCCTCCATGACCATGAAATGAGTTGGCTGCAAGATATTGTCCCCAACCACATGGCCTATGACAGCAATAATCCCTTTCTTATCGATGTCTTAGAATACGGAACCAACTCCGAATACTATCACTTTTTTGACATTCAATGGGAACATCCCGATCGCGACATTAATGGTAAAATTCTTGCCCCATTTCTGGGGAACTTTTACGGACAATGTCTCGAAAACGGCGAACTCAAACTTGAGTATAGTGAATCTGGATTAAGCATCAATTATTATCAGTTGAGATTCCCCCTCCGCATTGAGTCTTACACGGAACTTCTCACCCACAATTTAGGGGAACTGCGGCGACTTCTGGGACGTGAACATCCCGATTTTATTAAATTGTTGGGAGTTCTCTATCTTCTCAAAGGGGCTATCACAGAAACTGAAAAACGTCAATACAAAGACCAAGCAGCCTTTGTAAAAGGGTTGATTTGGGAACTGTATCAATCGAATCCGGAAATTCGCACCTTTATCGATCGCAACGTCGAAACCTTTAACGGAACCGTCGGCGATCCCGATAGTTTCGATAGTTTAGATCGGATTTTGGGAAATCAATACTTTCGTCTTGCATTCTGGAAAGTGGGGGCAGAAGAACTCAACTATCGCCGCTTTTTTACCATCAACGAGTTGATTTGTGTCAGCATTGAAGAAGAAACAGTTTTCGACCTCACTCATAGCTATATCAAGGAATTAGTCGAGAATGGCTCATTCCAAGGAGTTCGCGTCGATCACATTGATGGACTCTATGACCCCAAACAATATCTCGATCGCCTCTCAGAACACCTCGGCGACACCTATGTTGTCGTCGAAAAAATCCTAGAAGGAAACGAAACTCTCCCAGAAGATTGGGCGATTCAAGGCACCTCAGGCTACGACTTTCTTTATAACGTCAACAATCTTTTTTGCCAAACCGCCAACGAAGCCGCTTTTACCCGTATTTATCAACGCTTTTCTGGGCAATGGCGGTCCTATCATGAATTAGAAGTTCACTGTAAACGGCTGATTGCCGAAACCAATCTCGCCGGAGATGTGGAAAATCTAGCCAACTTCCTCAAACAACTGGCCAGCCAATATCGCTATGCTAGTGACTTTACCCTAGGCGGCTTACGACGGGCTATTCAAGAACTGTTGGTGGTGTTTCCCATCTATCGTACCTATATCACCCCAGCCGGCTTAAATCGCCGCGATCGCAGCCACATTGAACGGGCCGTTCAGGCCGCCAAACGGCAAAAACCCCAACTAGCAAACGAACTGAGTTTCATCGAAAAGTTATGGCTATTAGACTATGACGAAGACATGAGTGAGGCGGAAAAAGCCCAATGGACCCATTTCGTAATGCGAATGCAACAGTTTTCCGGGCCGTTGATGGCCAAAGGAGTCGAAGATACCCTGTTCTATATCTATAATCGCCTCATTTCCCTCAACGAAGTGGGCGGCTGTCCCGGCCGCTTTGGCATTACCCTCTCGGAGTTTCATGGCTTCAACCAACAACAGGCCACCTACTGGACCGAATCCATGAACGCCTCCTCCACCCACGACACCAAACGCAGCGAGGATATGCGGGCACGTCTCAATGTCCTCTCCGAACTTCCCGACGAGTGGGAAGCCGCCGTCGTCAGTTGGAAGCAAATCAACCAAAAGCGTCGCCAGGAGGACTCCGAAAGTCCCGATACCAATGACGAGTATTTCCTCTATCAAACCCTCGTCGGGGTGTTTCCCTTCGATCCCTATGACTTAGGGGAAGTCCGCGATCGCGTCGAACAATATGTCGTCAAAGCCGTTCGCGAAGCCAAAGTCCACACCGCCTGGCTACGGCCCGACACCGACTACGAAGAGGCCTTTGTGGAGTTTGTCCGCCAAGTTCTCGCCGACGGCGATGACAACGAGTTTCTCGCCGCCTTCCGTCCCTTCCAACAAAAAATCGCCAGTTATGGGATGCTGAACTCCCTCTCTCAAACCCTCTTGAAACTCACCGCCCCCGGCGTTCCCGACTTATACCAAGGAACCGAACTCTGGGACTTTAGTTTAGTCGACCCCGACAACCGCCGTCCTGTAGACTATGGCCGCCAAGCCCAACTACTCAACGATTTACAAAACTGGGCCGCCGCCGATTTACCGGGACTGTTAGCGGATCTCAAATACAACGCCACCGATGGACGAATTAAACTATTTAGTATTCACCGTCTGCTGAGTACCCGTCACCAATACCGGGAGTTATTCGATCGCGGCGAATATCGTCCCCTACGCGTCACCGGCAAACACGCCGATCGCGTGGTAGCCTTTCTGCGAAAATCAGGCGAGGCCCAAGCGATCGCGATCGCCCCCCGCTTCTGCACAGAACTCGTCGAACCCGGCCAATTCCCCCTCGGCGACGAAGTTTGGGGCAACACGGCTGTAGAAATTCCCGGAAGTGCCGCCCAAACCTGGGTTGAAGCCATCTCCGGGCGATCGCTCTCCCGCAAAACCACCCTAAGCGTCGGCCAACTCCTCGCCGACTTTCCCATCGCCCTCTGGATCTCCGACTAACCCCCCTATTGCCGATTCACTATTGCCTATTCACTATTCACTATTCACTATTCACTATTCACTAAAATGCCCCTCCCCCCCAACAGCCCCCGCCTACAACCGGTTATCGACTACATCCGCGACACCTGGATCACCCTCACCCGTACCCAGTCCCACATCCTCGAAGCTGCCAGAGATAGTAAAATCGATCGCCCCCCCGGTTCTCCCTGGATTGTCTACATCTCGCCTCAGGAAGATCGCGATCTCGTCCAAGCGGAATTAAAAGAGATTTTGCCCCCCTCCGAACTCACCCAGATTGAACTACGGATTCTGCCGCCAGAAATGGATCAGATCGACGAACATGGTTTGTTATATCTGCCCAAGTCCTACGTCGTTCCCGGTGGACGCTTTAACGAACTCTATGGCTGGGATAGTTACTTTATTGGTTTAGGGCTATTGCGAGATGGAGAACTGGACTTGGCCCAGAACACCGTGGACTTACTGGTGTACGAGATTGAACATTATGGAACCGTCTTAAACGCCAACCGATCCTATATGTTAGAGAGGTCTCATCCGCCGTTATTGGCACGGGGGGCCTTAGAAGTGTTTGCCTACACTGAAGACCGCGATTGGCTGCGATCGCTGCTGCCGGCCCTAGAACGCTATTATTTCTACTGGACGGTCCCCCCCCACCTCAACTCCTCCACCGGACTCTCTCGCTATTACACCCGAGTCACCACCCCCGCCCCAGAAGTCGTCAACTCCGAACGGGACGAACATGGACGAACCCACTACGAACGAGTGCGAGACTACTATCGCCACTATCCCGTTGAAGCCTACGACCTAAGTTTGTTCTATAACCGCAACAGCGATAGTCTCACCGAACTGTTTTATCAGGGCGATCGCGCCATGCGAGAATCAGGCTTTGATATCACCAACCGCTTTGGTCCCTTTAGTGCCGATATCATCCATTACGTCCCCGTCTGTCTCAACGTCCTCCTCTATCAGATGGAACGAGACATCGCCGAAATCCACCATCTCATGGGACATTGGGACTCCGTAGAAGTCTGGAAGAAATACGCCCACAACCGACAACAGGAAATTGATCGTTTTCTTTGGAATGAAGAGATAGGGTTATATTTCGACTACAACTTCCGCACCGAAACCCGAGGAAGCTACGAATTTGTCACCACCTTTATGCCCCTCTGGGCCGGACTCGCCTCCCCCGAACAAGCCCAACGCCTAGTCGATAATCTGCCCAAATTTGAAACCAAAGGCGGACTTCTCACCAGTACCCATATCTCCGGGAATCAATGGGATGCCCCCTTCGGCTGGGCACCCCTACAATTGTTTGCCCTCAAGGGTTTACGTCGCTACGGCTACCACGACGAGGCGGACCGTCTCACGGAGAAATTCATCAACGTGGTGGTCACCGAGTTTGAGAACAGTGGAACCCTTGTGGAAAAATACGATGTTGAGCGATGTTCAGCGGATGTCTCCGACGAAATCCTCTTCGGCTACAGTTCCAACGAAATCGGCTTCGGCTGGACGAATGGCGTCGTCCGCGAACTCATCCACGACTGGCAACAGCGATCGCCCTAACCCCCCTCCAGCACTCCCAAAGGTTTGTTACCATAGAAACAGCATTATCGAAATCCCAAAGGCGAATTAAGTAGGACAACCACCACTTCGACTATCGCTCAGTGACCAGCGTACGCCCCTACGTCTTTTCTTTTGCCTCTTGCCTCTTGCCTCTTGCCTCTTATGACCCATTCCCCTAAAAAAGTTGTCGTCGGCCTATCCGGCGGCGTCGATAGCTCAACCGCTGCCGCTCTCTTGCACCACGAAGGCTATGATGTGGTGGGATTGACCCTTTGGCTGATGAAGGGTAAAGGTCAATGCTGCTCAGAAGGAATGGTGGATGCTGCCGAACTCTGTGAACAGTTAGGGGTTCCCCATCATCTGGTGGACAGCCGCGAAGTCTTTGAAAACAACATTATTAACTATCTCGTCTCCGGCTATAGTGCCGGAGTCACCCCTCTCCCCTGTTCCCAATGTAATCGGGCCGTCAAGTTTGGCCCCATGATTGACTATGCCCGTGAGGAATTAGGGGTTGACAAAATCGCCACGGGGCATTACGCCCAAGTGGATTTTGACGAAAACAGCGGCCGCTATCGCCTCTTGCGGGCCGTTGACCGGCAAAAAGACCAAACCTATTTCCTCTATGACCTCTCTCAAGAGGTGTTGGCCCATTGTGTCTTCCCTCTGGGGAAATATCCCAAATCAGAAACTCGCCGCATCGCCGCTGAGTTTAATCTCCTGACAGCAGAGAAGCCGGAGAGTCAGGATTTATGTTTAGTCGAGTCCCACGGGTCCATGAAGACCTTTCTGGAGAAATATCTGGCACCGAAACCAGGGGATATTGTTGACCTCGATGGTAAGGTGTTAGGTCAGCATGAGGGGATTCATAACTACACCATTGGTCAACGCAAGGGCCTCGGGATTGCAGCGGCCCATCCCTTGTACGTGGTGGCGTTGGATACTGGGCGTAATCAAGTTGTGGTGGGCGATCGCGCCAGTGTTCATCATCCCGATTGTACCGTCAACCGGGTCAACTGGGTGGCCATGGCCGCCCCCTCCGCCCCAGTTCGCGCCCAAGTCCAAGTCCGCTATCGCACTCGTCCCGCCGAAGCCACCCTAGTTCCCTTAGAAGGGGGACGGATTCAGGTCAAGTTTGATGAACCCCTGTTTGGGATTACCCCCGGCCAAGCCGCCGTCTGGTATGACGGGGATGTGTTACTCGGCGGCGGGATTATCGAAGCCTCTGATTAGATGCAGCTGATTAGATACAGGTTAGAGACAGGTTAGATACAGGGATCAAATTTAGACCAAATTTTGCTATATGAATCAGCTCAACTACGCGTTCACAATTTTCTTTAGTTTGCTCGTTGAAGCCCTACCCTTTTTGCTCTTAGGTGTTTTACTATCAAGTGCTTTACTCGCCTTTGTCAACGAGCGTAAATTAGTGGCAATGATGCCTCGAAACGCAGTGTTGGGCGCTTTAGTTGGCAGTTGTATTGGCTTTCTCTTCCCCGTTTGTGAATGTGGCAATGTGCCAGTGGCGCGGCGACTGCTGGCCCAAGGGGTTCCCTCAGCCGTGGCCATCGGTTTTTTACTTGCAGCACCCACCATCAATCCCATTGTCATTTGGTCAACCTGGGTCGCTTTCCGCGATCGCCCGGAAATGGTAATTTGGCGAGTCATTTTAACCCTGATTATTGCCACCATCGTCGGGGTTATCTTTGGTGTTCAGAAAGACATCCGAGCGATGTTACACCCTAAGTTAGTACGTTCAATGCCACAACTGGCTGACCCCAAAACCGACACAGAATCCACATCCCCGTTGCTGGGATCGGGAACCTATTTCCTGGGAACTGGGCAAGCCTTAGCCTTAGAAAACGCTGCCGTCATGGGGGGAGATCTGAGTACGTTAGTATTAGGGACGGCCCAAAAATCGAATCGAGTTGTGGTTTTTGTCGATAATATTATTCGTGAAATTCGTGAGTTGGGAGGTGTCCTGGTTTTGGGAAGTGGGATTGTGGCAATCATCCAAACGGCTGTCCCTCGGGAGACCATTATTAATTTAGGTCAAGGAACAATTGTGCCGATTTTGACCATGATGGTTCTCGCATTAGTGGTCTCGATTTGTTCGACAGTTGACGCTTTCTTTGCTTTATCCTTTGCCTCTATGTTTACCAGTGGTGCTTTACTGGCTTTCCTGGTTTTTGGACCCACTGTTGACCTAAAAAGTATCGGCTTGATGTTATCGGTATTTCGTCCTCGAACCGTGTTTTATCTCTTCGCAATCACCGCTCAATTAACATTTTTGCTAACCTTAGGATTACACTTGTATGTTTTTTGATATGTTTTGATATGTCTTTTTATTATGCCTTTTTATAGAGTCGTTTTAAAACGCAAAAAACACGTCTCCAAAACACATCAATGTCTCAGATAGCAACAAAACAGAGAAGATAGCGCCATTAGACAGGAATTGACCCCAAAGGGACTGTGGCGGAATGCGATCGCCCCCAAATCGAGAAATCGAGCCATGATCGAGCCGCGATCGCCCTGGCAAAAATGACCCACTTGCCCTTAAAATAGGTGCTTATCGCAGAGATAGCCATTCATTTCCGTAGAGTGGTTGTTTCCACGGCCACCCTTCCCCATCTTGTCGACCCATGACTGCCCAAACCCAGACTCCAGAACCCACGCAACTCGACACGGACACCCAGGATACCCAACGTCAAACCATCGTGATTTTGGATTTTGGGTCTCAATACTCAGAACTCATTGCCCGCCGCATTCGCGAAACCGAAGTCTATTCTGAGGTGTTGTCCTATCGCACCAGCGCCGCCGATTTAGAGCGCATCAACCCTAAAGGCATTATCCTCTCAGGTGGTCCAAACTCAGTCTATGACGACAACGCCCCCAAATGTGACCCCAAAATCTGGGAATTGGGCATTCCCATTTTAGGCGTCTGCTACGGAATGCAGTTAATGGTGACCCAACTCGGGGGAACCGTCGAACGGGCCGATCTCGCCGAATACGGCAAAGCCGCCCTCCATATCGATGATCCCACAGACCTGCTGACCAACGTCGAACAAGGCTCAACCATGTGGATGAGTCACGGTGACTCCGTGACGCGTCTCCCTAACGGTTTCGAGATTCTCGCTCATACGGATAATACCCCCAACGCGGCGATCGCCGACCACACTTGCCAAATCTACGGCGTACAATTCCACCCAGAAGTTGTCCATTCCGTCGGTGGCCAAGCCCTCATTCGTAACTTCGTCTACCACATCTGCGACTGTGAACCCACCTGGACAACGGAAGCCTTTGTCGAAGAATCCATCCGAGAAATCCGCGCCCGCGTCGGGGACAAACGAGTGCTTCTGGCCCTGTCTGGAGGCGTTGACTCCTCCACCCTAGCCTTCTTACTCCACCGGGCCATCGGCGACAACCTCACCTGTATGTTTATCGATCAAGGGTTCATGCGTAAATATGAACCTGAACGACTCGTCAAACTCTTTCGCGATCAGTTTCATATCCCCGTCGAATACGTCAACGCCCGCGATCGCTTCCTCGAAAAACTCATCGGTGTCACCGATCCCGAAGAAAAACGCCGTCGCATCGGCCATGAATTTATCCGCGTCTTCGAGGAAGAATCTCGCCGCCTCGGTCCCTTTGACTATCTGGCCCAAGGAACTCTCTATCCCGATGTCATCGAGTCCGCCGACTCCAACGTAGATCCCAAAACTGGGGAACGAGTCGCCGTCAAAATCAAAAGCCATCACAATGTCGGCGGTCTCCCTGAAGACCTCCAATTCAAACTGATCGAACCCCTGCGAAAACTCTTCAAAGACGAAGTTCGCAACCTCGGTCGTTCCATCGGCCTCCCCGAAGAAATTGTCCGCCGCCATCCCTTCCCCGGACCGGGCCTAGCGATTCGCATTCTGGGAGAAGTGACCCCAGAACGCCTGAAAATCTTACGAGATGCCGACTACATCGTACGCCAAGAAATCAACCGCCACGGCATCTATCACGACTTCTGGCAAGCCTTCGCCGTCCTGCTGCCGATTCGCAGTGTTGGTGTCATGGGCGACCAACGGACTTACGCTTATCCGATTGTGTTGCGCTTTGTCTCCAGTGAAGATGGCATGACCGCCGATTGGTCACGGGTAGATTATGACTTCATCGAACTGATTTCCAATCGCATTGTCAACGAAGTCTCAGGAGTCAATCGCGTGGTTTACGATGTCACCTCCAAACCCCCCGGAACCATTGAATGGGAGTAAATCCGGTTGCCAACCCCCTCTCATTGGGGGAAGGCAAAAGGCAAAAGGCAAGAGGCAAAAGGCAAGAGGTAAGAGGCATAACCCACCCCTGCCCCTCCCAGGAGGGGAAGGCAAGAGGCAAGAGGCAAGAGGCAAGAGGCAAGAGGCAAGAGGCAAGAGGCAAAAGGCAAAGGGCAGAACCCACCCCTGCCCCTCCCAGGAGGGGATGGCAAGAGGCAAGAGGGAGGTTTTTCCCTATTCACTATTCCCTATTCCCTATTCCCTATTCACTATTCCCTATTCACTATTCACTATTCACTATTCCCTATTCACTATTCACTATTCACTATTCCCCCATGACCCGTCGCATCTTCTTTACCGTACTTTGGTTAGCCTTTCTCGGCTATGCCTTCGGGCTTGCGCCTCCCGATCGCCCCGAAACCGTGGATCTGATTGTTAATCTCTCCTCGGGGAACTGGGAGGGCCTTAACCCGGTCATCATCGCCCTATTTAACCTTATGGGGATTTTTCCCTTCGCCTATGGTGCCATGCTCTTTGCCGACGGACGGGGGCAAAAAATTGGTGCTTGGGTGTTTGCTGCTGCCTCCTTTGGCGTGGGTGCTTTCGCCATTTTGCCCTATCTGGCCCTGCGATCGCCAAATCCTGAGTTAGAAGGGCCAATGAACCCATTTCTGAGATTTTGGGACTCGCGAATTTTGGGGGGACTGTTGACGATCGCCGCGATCGCCCTACTAGGATTTGGCCTGACTCAAGGCAATTGGAGCGACTTCAGCCAACAATGGCAAACCAGTCGCTTCATCCATGTCATGAGTCTCGACTTTTGCCTCCTCAGCGCCCTTGTTCCGGCTCTTCTCGGCGATGACATGGCCCGACGAGGACTCAACAATAGCAAACTGTTCTGGGCGGTGTCCCTAACTCCTCTACTGGGGCTATTGCTCTATCTCAGTCTCCGTCCCCCTCTCGACGCTGCTGCTGCCAAAGTTGAGAACGCCCCCCAATCCTCCTAGGAGCGATCGCGAGACGAATGGCGAATAAAACTCAACTGATTCAGTTGATGCCAGCCGTAGACCACCTCTCGGAACGCCAACCAACTCTCATACACCTCTCGAAAAGAGGCATTATTTTGGGCATTCTCCTCATAAATCCCGAAACTGATTTCCTCACCGCGCTCCATAATCTCCTGAGAGAACTCAGATAACACCGCTCCCTCCTCGACCAACTGCTGTAGTGCCTGACCATTGAGGGCATCATACTGGGCCAACATCATCATATTGGCTTCCACCGTCGCCGTCACAAACACCTGTTGATACTCAGGCGGTAAACGCTCCCACATTGAGCGATTGACTAGCACATCCAAGGTCGCGCCAGGTTCCCACCAGCCGGGATAATAGTAATACTCAGCGGCATTATGTAACCCCAATTTCAAATCATCATAGGGGCCAACCCACTCTGCTGCATCGATCGCACCTCGTTCCAGGGCCAGATAGACTTCCGCGCCGGGCAACACCTGCACATTTACCCCCATCTGGGCCATAATCGTTCCTCCCAGCCCCGGAATACGCATTTTCAAGCCATTCAAGTCAGCCAGACTGTTCACTTGTCGCTTAAACCAGCCCCCCATTTGAGTCCCCGTATTTCCGGCCGGGAAGTTAATGATATTAAAATCGCTATAGACCTTCTGCATCGCTTCTAGTCCACCGCCCTGATAGAGCCAAGCATTTTGTTGTTGAGCCGTGAAGCCAAAGGGCATCGTTGTCGCAAAGCCTAGGGTGGGGTTTTTGCCGATGTAGTAGTAGCTCGCCGTATGGCCACATTCAACAGTTCCCCCCTGTACCGCATCCATCACCTGCAAAGCAGGGACTAACTCACCAGCGGCATAGGGCGTAATACTAAAGCGTCCATTTGTCATCTCGCTCACCCGACGACAGACCGTTTCCGCGCCACCATAGATGGTATCGAGAGATAGGGGCCAACTCGTAGCCATGCGCCAGTTCACTCGGGGCCGTGAACTGGCATCGGTCCGGGTTCCAGCGGTTTCAGTACAGGCGGCTAGGGCCGAGACAGCTGCTGCACTAACGGCACTGCGAGTGACAAAGGCTCGACGTTTCATGACAATTTGCTAAATTTAAGCGATTTTGAGATAGTTTTTGAGTTTAACAGGTTTTTAAGTCTTATCACGTCCTTTCCCACAGACGTTAAGTCTTTTGTCATGAACGAGCGCTTGGGGAGCGATCTAGGTTTTAATGAAAATGAGGTCGTTGGTATCTTGGTTTACTGGCTTAAGACTGCAATCTCTAAGTCCGCTAAATCAGCCAATCTAATAAAAAATCTGTCATAAACTGTAATACAGAAAACCATTATGGCCATGAAACGTCCCAACCAACTCACTCAACTTCTGTGGGACTTTTATCGAGAAGACCCCCAGGAACTGCAACACCTTAAACCTTTGGGAAACTGTCAAGTTTTCCGGTTTTGGGGTTCATTTTGCATCCGGGTGCAAACTCCGGCTATGGCGCAACGCATCCAAGACGTGATACCGCTCATCGAAGCCCCCATTCAAGCCTTACGTCTGGCGAAACGGGTTAAGGTGTTAGTCGGCCGTAGAGTTGTTGCCAGTTATGGGCTAGAAGCCGAGTCGGAAGACTCGGCTGTTCATCAACATCAGCTTTGAGGGGGCCAGACTTAAGAGGGCAAGTTTAAGAGACTTGCCCTCCCTTGGCGATCGCCTCCTACAACTGCCCTCCCTACAACTTCGTGCCGCATTCAGGACAGAAATGGTTCGTCGAGGCGTTTTTGGCGTTGCAGTTGGGGCAGTAGATTAGCTCAACTGCTCGTTCTAACTTGTTCTGTTCCGGTAGCCCGAGCATTTGTGCGTTGCTCTTACCGGGTGCCACCATGGGGTAACAGTTTTCGGTGCGATGAACCCGGACATCCATCACCACAGCACCATCGTAGGCGAGCATTTCGGCGATCGCATCCTGAAGTTGATCCGTATGGGTAACTTTAATCCCCTTGAGCCCATAGGCTTGACAGAGCAGTTCCACATCCGGCATTCCCACTTCCATGTTGGACGACGAATAGCGTTGGCCGTAGAAGGTTTCTTGCCATTGACGAACCATCCCCTGCCAACCGTTATTGATAATCACCGTTTTGAAGTTGATGCCATATTGGGCCATGGTTCCCAGTTCTTGGAGATTCATCTGGAAACTACCATCCCCACTAATACAAATCACCTCTTCATTGGGGAGAGCCACTTTAGCCCCCATCGCGGCTGGGAGGCCATAACCCATGGTTCCTAATCCAGCACTGGAAATCCAGCGACGGGGACCATTTTTGAGGAATTGAGCGGCCCACATCTGATGTTGACCGACATCGGTGGTGTAATAGGCGTTGGGGGCTTGGCGATGCAGTTCCACAATCACCTGTTGCGGCGAGGGTAACTCAGCATATTGAGGAACCTCTAGGGGGTAATCCTTGCGCCAGCGATTGATGCGATCGAGCCAAGGCTTAGTTTGATTAGACTCCAGGCTCAGGCCGAGTTCCTTAAGACGACGCAACAGATCGATGAGGACTTGGCGCACATCACCGACAATTGGAACATCGGGGGCGCGATTTTTACCCACTTCGGCGGGGTCAATATCGATATGAATCACCTTAGCCCGGGCCGCAAACTCATCTAGTTTTCCGGTGACGCGATCGTCAAAACGAGCGCCAACGGCAATTAAGAGATCACATTGGCTCACCGCAAAGTTAGCATAGGCGGTTCCGTGCATTCCCAGCATTCCCACCGAGAGAGGATGGTTTTCGTCAAAGGCCCCTTTCCCCATCAGGGTTGTGGTGACGGGAATGTTGAAATGCTCCGCCAACTCTAGCAGTTCCGCATGGGCGCTGGCAGAAATTGCCCCACCGCCGACATACAGCAACGGCGATTGTGCCTGACGAATCAGGGCGATCGCCTGTTCAATTTGGCGCGGATTACCCTTAACCGTCGGGCGATATCCTGGCAACTTCAACGATCCCGGCTCAATGGGAACATAGTCACACTCAGCCAAGCCGACATCTTTGGGCACATCGATCAACACGGGGCCTGGCCGGCCGGTACTAGCAATATGGAAGGCTTCAGCCACCACTCTCGCCATCTGGTTGGGATCTCGCACCACATAAGAATGCTTAACAATGGGTAGGGTAATGCCAAAAATATCGGTTTCCTGAAACGCATCGGTGCCGATCGCATTCAGAGGAACCTGTCCTGTCACTACAACCATGGGAATCGAGTCCATGTGAGCTGTGGCAATCCCCGTGACGAGGTTGGTTGCCCCAGGACCCGAGGTGCCGAAACAGACCCCCACCTGTCCCGTGGCCCGGGCATAGCCATCGGCTGCATGAGATGCCCCTTGTTCATGACGAACTAGGATATGTTGAATCCCGCCCTGGGCTTCGGCACGATATAACTCATCATAAATCGGAAGTATTGCACCACCGGGGTAGCCGAAGATATGGCGAACCCCATGGCGTTTTAGACTATCGATCAGGGCATAGGCCCCACTCACACGTTGGACAGCGACTCGTTGTAATTGCACGACAGGAACCTCTCGCAAACTCTCAAAAACTTAAACCTCTACCCTACAATTCTACTCAGGTCAAGTTGATTTCGTACAGGGCTTTAAACAAATTCAAGATATTGGAGAATCTCGATAGGATAAAGATTGAGACCGACCCATCGCTTGCCGATGGTCTGTCCTTTGTATTTTTTGCCTAAACTTTCGATGACCAACCAAAATCCGCAACCCTATTCCTCTCGCCCCAAAGCCGCCCAAGGACTGAGTGAAGAAAAATATCAGCGCTTAGTCGCCGAAGCCAAAGCCCCCTATCGCGGCTTTCGTCTTTTCATCTATGTCAGTTTAGGAGCCTCGGGCCTCCTCGGGGCCTTTGTCTTTCTGGCTCGAGTGGCGGCGGGAAACGATTTAGCCTCAGATTTGCCCAATTTAGCACTACAACTGGGAGTCGTAGCGTTGATGGTTTGGCTGTTCCGCCGGGAACGTTGATGGGGTCATGGGATTACTCAAGCAACTGTGGCCCTCGGCTCGCTTCTGGTTTGGGTTGAGCCTAATCACCTGTTGGGGCATGGCTGGGGTCATCTGGCGTGACGGCCAGGGACTCTATCGCATCCAAGATGATGCTCGACAACATGTCTTTTGGATGCAGCGTTTTGAGGACCCTGGACTATTTCCCAATGATTGGATTGCTGATTATTTCCAGTCTGTTGCGCCTTGGGGCTATAGTCATCTCTACAGGTTGGCGTCGCTCTTAGGATTTGATCCGTTGACTTTCAATAAGCTGTTACCGCTGCTGTTGTCTCTGCTGACGACGGTTTTGGTGATACAGGTGAGTTGGCGGTTACTTCCGGTGGCGTCGGTGGGGTTTGTCAGCAGTGTCATTTTGAATCTGAGTCTCTGGATGAAGGATGATCTGGTGTCGGGAACGCCTCGGGCCTTTGTGGTACCGCTGTTGTTGGGGTTTCTCTGGGCGCTGTTGTCCGAAAACGCTATCACTACGGCGATCGCCATCTTTATGACAGGTCTGTTCTACCCCCAGTTAGTCTTGATAGAAGGGGGAGTGTTGCTGTTGCAGGGGTTGGGAATTGCTCAGACATCCCCCCCGAAGCGACGATTGGCGCTGCTGGGACTGATGACTGTGGTTCTGGTGCTATCGCCTTATTTGCTATTGTCTAATCCTTGGGGTCCAGTCTTGACTCGTGAAACAGGTCTTGGTTTAGCGGAACTCGCCCCTCAGGGACGCAGTGCCTTTTTTTATGAGGATGTTGCTCATTTCTGGTTCAGCAGCGATCGCAGTGGCTTAATACCCGGCTATACACCTTTAGCGTTATGGGTGGGAGTTCTCTTACCGCTGCTGTTGCGCGTTCGACAACCCTTTCCCTTACTCGGGAAGTTACGGGGGCAATCTATCCTGTCACAACTGCTGCTATCGAGTCTCGGCTGCTTTGTTCTCGCTCATCTGATGCTCTTTCGTTTGCATCTGCCCAGTCGCTATACCCACCATAGTTTACGGGTTCTGCTATCGTTGGCTGCTGGAATTGTTGTGGTGGCGATCGCCCACGGCATCTTCAGTCAACCGGCAACCCATCACCTCCTAGGCGCCGTGAATCGCCTCTTGGCTGTCATCTTCGTGTTAGGGGTCGTCGCCTCACCGTTGTGGTTATGGACATCCTTTCAAACGGCCTACTACGACGGAACGGCCCCCGAGATTTATCGTTATCTCCAAAACACCCCCAACGATAGCCTCGTGGCTGGGGTGGATGGAGAGATTGACAATATCCCCAGTTTTGGACGACGGCCTATCCTGACGGGACTCGAATATATGATTCCCTACCATTGGGGCTATTATGCTCAGGTGCGCGATCGCTTCATTGCCTTAATCGAGGCCCAGTACAGTCTCCACCCAGAGCCAGTCCGCCGCTTCATCGCTGACTACGATCTTGACTATTGGCTGATTCGCCATGACGACTTCAGCCTCGACTACCTACAACAGCACTATTGGCTCAATCGCATGGCTAACTCGCCGCGCCCGGAGGATTCCCTCAGACAAGCCATCCAAGGAGCCTTTCGCACCCTAGAACAAGGTCAAACACCGGTTCTCGCCACCCTAGGCGATCGCTGCAACGTCGCCCCTAGCCCCCACTACTGGCTCCTCGATACTCGCTGCATTTTGACCACGTTTGATTCAGAGACTTGACAGCCCCTCCATTAGCCCTTATGATAAACTCATAACGATTATGAGTTGACTGCATCACCGTTAAGCAGACACCGTCAGTACACCGTTAGTACACCGTTAGTAGACTGTCAAGACAAGGAGTTAAACCCATATGTTACAAGATAAAACCGGACAACGCGTACCTGAAGTCACCTTCCGCACCCGTCAAGATGGCGAATGGAAAGACGTCGACAGCAAAGAAATCTTCAACGGCAAAAACGTGATCGTCTTTGCCCTTCCTGGAGCCTTCACCCCCACCTGTTCGTCGAGTCACCTGCCCGGCTACAACCAGCTTGCCAACGTTTTTAAAGAAAACGGTGTCGACGAAATTGTCTGCTTGTCTGTGAATGACACCTTTGTCATGAACGAATGGGCCAAAGACCAAGAATGTGACAACGTGACGCTCATTCCCGACGGAAACGGAGAATTTACCGAGCAGATGGGAATGTTGGTGGACAAAGCCGATCTCGGCTTCGGCAAACGCTCCTGGCGTTACTCGATGTACGTCAAAGATGGCGTCATCGACAAAATGTTCATCGAACCCGAAGAACCCGGAGATCCCTTCAAAGTCTCCGATGCTGAAACCATGTTGGGCTACATCAACCCTCAAGCCAAGCCCAAACACGTCTCCCTGTTCTCGAAAGTGGGTTGCCCCTTCTGCGCCCAAGCCAAATCTCTCCTCGACGACAAAGGTTGGGAATACGAAGAAATCGTTATTGGCCGCGATGCCTCTACCGCATCTCTGAAAGCTATGACTGGCAAGACGTCAGCGCCCCAAGTCTTCGTCGATGGTCAGTTGGTTGGCGGTTCTGAAGAACTCGAAGCCTACCTGAAATCGGCCTAATGCTTCAGCCGTGAGGACTTACCTGAGTCATTACTGGTGAGTCTTTGCCTCAACTAATCCGGGATTCCCCAGAAACGGGAGTCCCGGATGTTTCCGATCAAAAAATACCTTTGCAGGTTATAGGATAGCAACAGGCGTTTTGGGGTATTGCGGCAACGACCTAATAGAACAGTATTTTCACAGCAACCTTCCAACAGCAAACCTTTAGAGGACTGAAGAATCTATGACATACGACTTTGACTTATTTGTAATTGGTGCCGGTTCCGGGGGAATCGCCACTGCTCGCCGAGCCGCCGAATATGGGGCTAAGGTGGGGATTGCTGAAGACGATCGCCTTGGCGGAACCTGTGTCAACCGAGGCTGTGTTCCCAAGAAACTGATGGTCTACGCCTCCCACTTCCCCGAGCATTTCCATGATGCGGTCGGCTATGGTTGGAGTGCCGTGCAGAGTCAACTGGACTGGCCGAAGATGATTAAGGCCGTCAACGACGAAGTGACTCGCCTCAATGGCATCTATCAGAAGATGCTTGATAAGTCCGAAGTGCAGGTATTTCGCGAATCGGCGCGATTTGTGGACTCTCATACGATACAAGTGGGCGATCGCCAGATCACCGCCGAGAAAATTCTCATCGCTGTCGGTGGAAAACCTGTCAAACCAGCGATTCCCGGCTTAGAACACGCCATCACCTCTGATGAGATGTTCCATCTTCCTCAACAGCCGAAGCATCTAGTGGTCCTCGGTGGCGGCTATATTGGCGTAGAATTTGCCTGTATTCTCAAAGGCTTAGGGTCTGAGGTGACCGTCGTCATTCGCCGTGAAAAAATCCTCAATGGCTTTGATGAAGATCTGCGGGATTCCATTCAAGAGGGAATGGCTAACCACGGTATTCGCATCCTCAACAACACCAACATCACCTCCGTTGAGAAACGAGACGATGGAAGCCTGACGCTGAACCTCGATAGTGATGAGGGCAGTATTGTCGCTGATACAATTACTCTCTCAGCCACTGGTCGCAAACCCCGTTTAGAGGGGTTAGGCTTAGAAAACACCAAGGTGGAGGTGAAGAAGGAAGCGATCGCCGTCGATCACTACAGCCAAACCGCCGAACCCCATATTTTTGCGGTCGGCGACTGTACCGATCGCGTCAATCTCACCCCCGTCGCCATCAACGAAGGCCGTGTTTTTGCTGACACTCATTTTGGCGGCAAATCTCGGGAGATGAGTTACGAGAACATTCCCACCGCTGTCTTTTCTTCCCCCGAAGCGGCAACCGTTGGCTTAACCGAAGCCGAGGCCCGAGAACAGTATGGAGATGCCGTGCAAGTGTATCGCTCCAAGTTCCGGCCGATGTATCATACCCTCGGTGGCCGCAATGAACGTACCCTGATGAAGCTCGTCGTTGATCGTAATAGCGATCGCGTCCTCGGAGCGCATATGGTGGGAGAAACGGCCGCTGAGATTATCCAAGGGGTGGCGATCGCCGTCAAAATGGGAGCTACCAAAGCTGATTTTGATGCCACCATTGGTATTCACCCGAGTTCTGCCGAAGAATTTGTCACCATGCGCTAGAGTCTTAATAAAGATTCAGTCGAGAATCTGATCCTGGACTTAACAATCCCTTGCATCTACAGGCGGTTCAGCTTACCTGAACCGCCTTTCTCCTCACGACTCACCAACGAAAACCTGAAACCGGTTTTCCCCTTATTCATTATCGATTGTTTATCGTTCGATATGCCCGCCGCACCCTATCCTGAAAACGAGGCCCAACGCCAACAGGCCCTTGAGCAATATAACCTGCTCGACACCTTGCCTGAGCAAGCCTTCGACGATATCACAACCCTGGCTGCTCATGTTTGCAATACCCCCATTGCTTTAGTTAGTTTGGTCGATCGCCATCGGCAATGGTTTAAATCCAAAGTTGGCATTGATGCCGAGGAAACGCCGCGCGATCAAGCCTTTTGCGCTCATGCTATTCTCGATCCGGGTGAGGTTTTAGTGGTTCCTAATGCCGAAGCCGATCCACGTTTTGCCGATAATCCCCTGGTTACCGGTGGCCCGCAAATTCGCTTCTATGCCGGTGCGCCTCTGCAAACTCCCGATGGCCAGGCGATTGGAACCCTCTGTGCGATCGATAGCCAGCCGCGAGAGTTGACAGACGAACAAGTGCAGGGATTGCAGGCTCTCAGCCGTCAAGTTGTGGCCCAGATGGAGTTACGCCGCAACGTTGCTCAGCTAAGCCAAACCTTAACACGGCTCCAGCGAACTCAAGCCAGCTTAATCCAATCCGAAAAAATGTCAGCTTTGGGACAATTTGTGGCTGGAATTGCCCATGAAATCAACAATCCCGTCAGTTTTATTTTGGGGAATCTTCCCCACGCTCAAACCTACACCGAAGAATTGCTTGAACTTCTGGAGCATTATCAAAGAGCCTACCCCAATCCAGAGCCTGAAATTGCCGATATCCTCAATCAAATTGACGTTAATTATATTGCCGATGATTTTATAAAGCTTTTAAAATCCATGAAATCTGGCGCCAGTCGAATCGAGAGAATTGTGACATCATTGCGAACTTTTAGTCATCTTGACGAAGCTGAAATTAAGCCAGTTCAGCTTGACAAACATCTCGATAATGCCATAGCTTTAAGTCACGCAAAACTTCAGCAAACCCGTCAAGGCAGTGATATCAAGGTGACTAAAACCTATGTTGATTTACCGCCAATTGTCTGTAATATTGGTCAGCTCAATCAAGTTTTTATTAACATTATCGGCAATGCCATTGATGCGATCAACGAACGCATTGACCAAACTCAACAGAGCGATCGCACCCTTGAAATGACCGATTATAGCCCAGAAATCCAAATTCGCCTCAACACAGCCGAGGATGACGACGGGAGAGGCTTTGTCATCATTGAGATCCAAGATAATGGCATTGGCATCGACAGTGAAAGCCAAGACAAAATCTTTGATCCCTTCTATACCAGCAAACCCATTGGCCAAGGAACCGGACTGGGGTTAACCAGTAGTTACGACATCGTCGTCGAACACCATCGAGGAAAACTCAAGGTGGGCTCTAAACCAGATGAGGGGAGTTGTTTCTCGATTTGGATTCCCACCGACTTACCCCTACCAGATTAAGCCGCCCGGCCCACAACCTCCAAGGGATGCGATAAGCTGGAAAGATGACATCGTGGAACAAGGACAATTGCGACTATGGCTGGATTTGGCAATTTGTTTCAGAAGGCATTTTACCTCGGAGTTGGCTTAGCCTCCTATGCCGGAGAACAAGCCAGTGAAAAACTGATTGAGTTACGCGAAACCGCCCAGAAACTGGCTGATGAGCTAGTCGAACGGGGGGAAATGAACGCTGACGAGGCCCGTCGCTTTGTCGAGGAGATGGTTAACCAAGGACAACGACAAGCCGGTTCGCCAAGTCAAGTTCGAGAGGACACTGGCCCCAAAGAACCCCGCCGCATCGAAATCCTCGACGATGACGACGAGGGGAATGAGACCTCCTCATCCTCTTCCGCCTCGGGGAACGCTCGTCAACCGGACTCAGGAGTAGAAATGTTACATCAAGAGGTGCGATCGCTTCAAGAGGAATTGCGCCGTTTGCAGCAAGACCAATAAATCATGGAAGATTGGATCACAGAATGGGTCAATAGCGTCGAAAAAACCGTTGAAGCGGCCCTAGAGCAAACCGCTGAGTCGTTTGAGACTTGGACCGATGAGGTGGTGGATCAGGTCGATAAACAGCTTCAGGAGTTGCTGGTTTGGTCTCAAGACTGTTCTGATGAAATGTATCAGCAATTACAGCAGCTATTGCCCTTAGATGAGGTATCTCAAGACCTTGATCGCACTCTCGATGAGTGGCTAGAAGGGTTAGATGCTCTATTTGCTGAGGATTACAGTTGGGATGGGAATCTAAGAGAGTCTGAACAAGACTCAGATCCCTTTGTTCAGATCACCTATGTTGAACCGAGTAAGAGCCAAAATCCAGCCTGTATCAACTGCCGACATTATCACGGTCATCAGTATGGGGACACCCTATTTGTCTGTGGGATGCACCCCTATGGCTGGGATGGGGAAGATTGTCCCGATTGGGAAAATGTATTCTAGTCCCAAATTCCCCCCAAAAAACGTCAACCCCAAACGAGTCAGAGGTCTCCTAACTGTTAACGATTAAGGAGTCATGATTAACCCGATTCAGTTGGATTAACTTGACCATATTGACAATTGGGATGCACTCTTATACCCCCCTGACCCCATGGATAAAACTGCCTCTCACTACACAGTTTCCTGGATTCATCAGATCGCCGAAATTCCCAAAGAGTCCTGGGAACCCCTCGCTCAACCCCTGACAACGCCCTTTTTTGAATGGGATTGGCTGCATAACCTAGAGTCATCGGGAAGTGCGACGGGGAAAGCCGGTTGGATGCCGTGTCATTTGACCGTCTGGCGCGATCGCACCCTCGTGGCGGCCGCGCCATTGTACCTGAAAGGCCATAGTTACGGCGAATTTGTCTTCGATCATCAGTTTGCCGATCTCTCAGAGCGGTTGGGAGTGTCTTATTATCCCAAACTCCTCGGGATGAGTCCCTTTACTCCCGCCGAAGGCTATCGTTTTTTAATTGCTCCTGATGAAGATGAAGACCAACTTCTGAGATTGATGGTGGCCGAAATTGACCATTTCTGCGATCGCAACCAAATTAGTAGCTGTCATTTTCTCTATGTGCAGCCGGAATGGCAAGCTCGTCTACAACAGTGCGGCTTTTCCCCCTGGCGGCATCATAACTACATCTGGCACAACGATCAGTATGGCAGTTTTGATGACTATCTCAAAGCCTTCAACGCCAATCAGCGGCGCAATATCAAGCGAGAACGCAAGGCCATGGCAAAATCGGGGTTAACCCTAAAAACGTTGACTGGCGATGAAATTCCCCGCGCTCTGTTCCCGCTGATGTATCGTTTTTATGAGAATACCTGCGATAAATTCGGCTGGTGGGGCAGCAAATATCTAACCAAACGCTTTTTTGAACAACTCTATTCAACCTATCGTCATCGCGTCGTTTTTGTGGCCGCCTACCCCGAGTCGTCTCATGACGATCGCCACCCCGTCGGGATGTCGTTTTGTTTAACCAAAGGCGATCGCCTCTATGGCCGCTATTGGGGGAGTCATAATGAGATTGACTGTCTGCATTTCAATGTTTGCTATTACCAACCCATTGAATGGGCCATCGACCACAACATCAAGGTCTTCGATCCCGGTGCTGGGGGCCGTCATAAAAAACGCCGAGGCTTCCCGGCTACTCCTAATGTGAGCCTCCATCGCTTTTATTCCTCTCGCTTGAGCAAAATCATTTTGCCCTATCTACAACAAGTCAACGAGATGGAAGAACGGGAGGTGGCCGCGATTAACGAGGATCTCCCCTTTAGCCGCCAAGAGAGCCGCCCAAACTCCTGAAAACTGAGACGATTGCAGAACATGGCATGGTTTCGACCTTCTCAATCCCTCGCGATCGCCCTCATCTGCGGCCTACCGTTTCTCCTGGCCAGCGGAGGATGTACCATAGAGACCGGCCCTGAGATCACGGGCAAGAGTCAGCCCATTGAGTCCGACGTGAGTCAACAGCACCCGCTCAAAATTATGCCCCTTGGGGATTCTATTACCGACGGCTATAACGTCCCCGGCGGCTATCGAATTGACCTTTGGCAAGCCTTACGGGAACGAGGCGATCGCCTCGAATTTGTCGGGAGCCAAGAAAACGGCCCCCCTGAACTCGGCGATCGTCATCATGAAGGCTATCCAGGCTGGCGTATCGACGAGTTACATCAACAGGTCGAGGATTGGTTACGGGCCGCACAACCCGACATCATTCTTCTGCTGATTGGAACCAACGATATCGTACAAGGCTATGCCGTTGAGCGCGCCCCGGCCCGTCTTGATGCCCTGATTGATGAGCTATTTCGCCATCGTCCCCAGGCCCAAGTCTTCGTCGGCTCAATTCCGCCTATCGATGAGCCGCAGTTGAATGCACGAGTTGAGGCCTACAACCAGGCGATCGCCCAGCAGATTCAGGTCCGGCAACGCCAGGGCGATCGGCTCACGTTTGTGGATCTTTATCTACCCCCGCGAGAAGACTCACGTTGTATAGCAAAAATTGGTCTGAATAGGACAAAAAAACTTGGGAAAAGAAGGCAAGAGGCAAGAGGCATAACCCACCCCTGGCCCCTCCCAGGAGGGGAAGGCAAGAGGCATAACCCACCCCGCCCTCCGGGCACCCCTCCCAAGAGGGGAAGGACGTAGGGGCGTACCCTTGTGGTCGCCCGAGGTAGCAGATTATCTTCCAACTCAGAGTATCCTTGCTGAGTGTCAATCAGGCAATCTTCGATTGCTATAATCTCTGATTCAACGTGAACGTTCACGTTGAATCGCGGGAACAACCGTAGTATAATCATGCCAGATAAATGAGCCTACCCATG
>OFEU01000344.1_pt1 | contig 30455 bp, 26 predicted proteins | sample 1521221 | NCBI WGS metagenome assembly OFEU01 (sample SAMN03766357, study PRJEB24113) | microbial mat metagenome | isolation source: enrichment culture HLUCC-O from microbial mat sample contains cyanobacterium... | reverse complement strand
CGCAGCGGAGCTACGGGCATTGGGCAAGTGGCGATGGTTGCGGGGACAGGATTTGGACACTATTTCACAAAAATGTCCCGATATCGCACCGCCCCGCAAGATCAGTTGCGAGCATGAGGCGACACGTGGTTGCCCTTATCAAGTAAGGTCTACCCGGTATGGTTCAAACTGGGAAACCCCTGTCCTTGACCGAGGAAAACTTGAATCTTATCACCGTGGCGAACCTCATCCCTTGTCGCTCCATCCACGGCGAGGGCTTATCAGAAGGAGCGCCCGTTATGGCTAAGGAAGACAAACGGCTTGATCGCCTGGACGCCCTTCTGCACGCCCTACCCTTCGACAATATGCCCATGGCGCTAAGCGAGCTTGATGGATATGTGACCGGCCTTCTCGCCTGCCCCGAGATGATCCCGCCGTCTGAATGGCTGCCTCATGTCTGGGGCGAAACTGGTGATGCGCAGTTTCCTGACCTAAAGACGGCCGAGAAAACCATCGGGGCGGTGATGGAGCATTACAATTCCGTGGCCGGGGCCATGACCCGGTCGCTGTGGTGTGAGCCAATCTATGAAATCGATCCTAACAGCGACGAGGTGCTGTGGGAGCCCTGGGTGGACGGGTTCACCCGCGCGATGCGGCTGCGACCGGACGCATGGGAGGCGCTTCTGGATCGTGCCGATGAAGAGACCCGGTCAAGCATGATCTTCCTGATGGTGCTGCAGGACATCAACCTCGGAGAGAGCAAATTCACCGACGGCGAGATCGATGAAATCGACATTGAGGCCCCCGATCTGATCCCGAATTGTGTCGCTACCATCCTGACGCAGTCGCGTCCCGAACTGGCCCAAACGGCTGCGGCGAACCTGCCGGGTAGCCCGTATGCCGCACCGCGAAAACAAGGCCGCAACGATCCTTGCGCCTGCGGCTCGGGCCGGAAATACAAGATGTGCTGCGGCCGGCACTGAAAAGGTTATCCCCTTTCGCCCAAGTATTCCTGCATCCCGAGATACTGGAAACCCAAGAACATCTCAGGATCCGCCGGAACAATGCGGCAGGGTGCGAAGCGCCTGGCGAAAGCGGACGCTCAATAACGATGCACAACGGGGTGGTTGTTGCGCCTGCGCATGTCGTAAGGAGCCCTGAGCGGACATTCACGCAACGCACAGCATGGCAGCATGCTTTCAATGCTCAGCAGTTATGCAAATCAATTTGGGTGACATTGTTCAGGAACGAATGCCGCTTGGGGAACCTCGGAAGATCGCTTGGGGCTTGCAGACATAGCTAATCAGGATCAAAAAACTGAACGTCTTTTCCTTCTATTTGCGTAGCGTTCTCGCCCATCTTTCGAGAGCCACTTTCCCGATATTTATCATCACCTGAGAAAGTCGCGTGGCACAGGTTTGCCCGGCCCAAGGCCATGATTTCCTCTGCAGACATTCCTGACATCAGCAATTCAAGATCAAATGGCCTATCAGGATTTCCTTTCAACTTTCCAAGAGCGATCATCGCGCAGAAGAAGAAGTACTTTCCTGCGGTTAACTTCACTTTAAGGTGCTGCGAGCAGACAATGGCCTGTAGAATTGTGTCTTCGTTGTTGATCGTAGCTTCGTCCAACAACCCTTTGGCGTCTCGATCTGCGTGTTTCAGAAAGTTGTATGAACGCCGTTTATCTTCCCAATATGCCCTGGCAAAACTCGGAGGTGCCTGTGTCAAAACTTGATCAATGTCGAATTCTGGGTCAAGATCAAAGAGAGCGCTGTATTCCTTTACCACATCAAGCGCGCCATCACCCCATGCGCGAATATCATTTTCGGTGATCTCTCCTTCGTTCAAACCTCTTGCCGCCCTAAGAAGCCCATAGACAATCCCGTGAATCGAAGCGTCTTTTCCGCGATCCTTCAGAAGATCGGCGAGAACGTTGTGCGCAGCGGAACTGACTGTGTGAATTGCAAGGGGATCTTCATTGAGGAAATACATTCTTATTGCAGCCGCTAGTTGACGTTCGCCGACAGACAACTTGTTGATGAATGTTCTGCCTTTCTCTCGATCGCTTTGTATGATTTCCATTTTTTCCATCTCCAACAATCGCCACTGCGTGGCTGCCTTAGCTGAATAACCCGAAACACACGAAGCGTCATCTCAAGTTGGTTTGGGGCCGGGCAACAGTCAGAAAACAGCGGCCCTGTTCGCGCAGAGAACGTCTGCTCCGTCCCGCACAGCCGACACAACGCCGTCATGATGCTGCACACTACACGAACGGCAGGTTCGGTGACGCTGCACGGTGTCGCACCGAGTTACTGAACCATCCCGATAAATCCGGGCAAACCCAACTCCCTCTTCAAGGGCATCCATTCCATCTCAGGGCACCCCAATCCAAGAGGAAACCCCAAGACAAAACGGACGCACCTGATTTCTGCGCATGACGAGCCTGAATCCCCACTTTTCAGCGCGTGACTCTATCAGAGCGGCGCGTGTCACTACCCGAGGAAGTTCACGCCTGACATGGGCGCGTGATCGGACTAGCCTTGTCTCATCGTTTCCCCCGCGAGGCCCGGCCCCGTGCAACACCGAAGGGCATCCCCACCGTGACCACCATGAACGCCCTTATCGATGATCTTTCCGCCCTCCACCCCATCGCCGCGAACGGGGCGGCATGGGAGATGATCTCCGACCGCGTGATGGGCGGAGTGTCGCACGGTACGATGACCCGTGAGGACGTGCGCGGCCGCCCTGCCCTTCACATGCGGGGCAAGGTGAGCCTTGAGAATAATGGCGGGTTTGTCCAGTTGGCCCTAGACCTTGACCCGCACGGCGGCATGATCGATGCCAGCCATTGGTCAGGGCTGGAACTGGATGTCATTGGCAACCGAGAGGCGTACAACCTGCACCTGCGCACAGCCGATGTTGTGCGGCCATGGCAATCCTACCGCGCCAGTTTCCGTCCCGTGCCGGAGTGGCGCACCATCCACCTGCCCTTCACCGATTTCACCGCACACAGGATTGATGCGCTGCTCGATCTGTCGGGTCTGCGCCGGATCAGCATCGTAGCCATAGGCCGGAGTTTTGAGGCTGACATTGCGATTGGGGGAATACGGTTCTTCGCCTGACCTTGCGGACAATCCCGGAATGAATGGGCTATCGGGTTGCCAACGAGCTACCCTCCATCAACATGGCTTCTCCCGAAGTTCTTGGATCGCCCTTGCCCTCGCGCAGGACAGAAATTGACGTCCAACGAGCCCCCTGATCTCAGGGTAGACCACGCGTCCGAGATGCCCTGCCCGGTCCCCATTCCGGAAACGCCATTTCGCTCACAAGACTTTCCCGACATCAATCAAGCCACCCCGTAGCCCGACTGGACGCCCAGCGCTGCCCTCACAGGAAAACCCATTTCGTCTCGGAATACCCCATCAGAAGCATGAAAACCCAGACGCGATCAGGGCGCGCCTTCTTATTGGGGATTGTCGTTAATATGAGCAGGACTTTCCTTCGTTGGTTATTGAACGGCACGTCATCAAAGTTTGCCAGCCGATCCGGTTGGGCCGTTTTTATTCGCGATTTCCCGATTTAAGTCAGGAAAAGCTTTTATGATTGCAAGAAAAGCTGACAGGTGCAGGGAATTCCCGAAATCAGTCCAGCTCACCCCCGGCCATCAAGGTTCACCCCCTGATGCCAAAGCGGTGTCTTCTGCCAGACCATCTCATGAAGCCCGCCGTCATGATCACAGGCCAGCAGGCCGACCCATTCGAGCGGCATGGCAACCGCGCTGAATAGCCCGCCAGCAGGGCCGCGCCAGCCCAGATCGACGCCGGGGCCGTAGAGCAGGGCAGCAAGGTCGGGCAAGGTGAAACCATCGTCAGGCATGCGCCCGATGGCATGTAGCCAAAGTGCCCAATCGCCCCGCGGGGCCTCGCCCGCCCGCATGCCTTCGGTATGATCGAACCGGAACAGGAAGGCCGGGGTGATGGCGGCAAACGCGGCCTCGGGGTCGGCGGCCAGTGCCAGTGCGGGTTTGGTCAGGGCCCATTTGTCCTTGCTTTTCCGGCCAAGGCGCAGGGCCGTCAACAGGACCCGCAGATATTCCAGCGGCGGCACGTCAAATTCGTTCAGCACTTTGTTGACCGAATAAAGCTTCTCCGCCGTCCAGTTCGGAAACCCCATTCGCCGCACGATCCAGTCGATCGCGTGTCGGTTCCACGCTCCGGACTTTGTCAGACCGATCCCGCCATGCGCGGCCTGATACCCCGCGGCCGTCCGGAACGCCCGGATCATGGGCGCATGGGTCAGCACGGTTTCAGCGCCGGGATGAGGGTGAAATGTGATCGCAGATGTCACAGGAATTCTGCCCCGCCCGTGGCCCAACCCAGTGTGAGCGGCAAGCCGCAGGGCAAGGCGATGGTCGCCGAGGATCCCGGAGGGATGTCCAGCCCAAACTGCGCCGCAAAGCGGGCGAAATCATCATGCCAGCGGTGATCTTGGGAAAACGACTGCACCACCATCGCGGCCCGGTCGGTCTTGAAGCGCCGCGCTTCGACCACGGCGGCGGCAGTGCGGTGGAAAAGCTGGTAGCGCAGATCGGGCGCGGGATCGCTCAGGCCCAGCATCTGGCAAATACTGTCCAGCCGCAGGGTCTTGCCCGAGCTGGGCGTTGCTTGCCATTCTGCAAGCGCTGGCCCAAAGGTCTCGTTGACCTTGGCCTCGACCGCAAGGGCGCAGGTTGCCGCGCCCAGACGGATCAGGGCAAAGACATCGCACTGGCTGGGCCGCCCCCCACCGGGCAGGGCAACCTTGTGTTCCGGGATGGCCAGAAGAAGTTCGGGATGTTCCGGAAAGAGGGCCGCGATTTCCGGCGGCAGGCCGGTGGCCGCTTCCCACGACAAGGCCGCCGCCATCGCCGAATATCCCCGCCGCCATTGCGTCACCGGGTCAGCCAGAAACCTGCGCCAGTCGTCAGCGCTTTGGGTGGGGATGAGGATGCGGTTTGCCATATGCGTTTTATCCTCTTCCATCGTGAAGGATCGTTGTCTTGCAGCGCTCTTCAACTTCAGCACCAGATCAGGGCCAGCCAAGGGCAGTTGCGCATGGTTGTTCCCAGTGGGTCAAGACAATGGCGCCCCCCGACCGAACCGGGACACACCGGGAACCATGGCAAAGGCGCTCACGGCAGTATCGAGATCACCCCAGAAGAATTCCCCTCCAAGGCTTTCGAGGCGGCCCCGCTTGTCCTTGAAAAACTGCTCAGCAGCCTCTGCCTGCTTTCGGTCTGGAAAGGATGCTTGCAGATGGATCACCCATTTGCCGGCACCGCCCGGTGGGAAACCGGAATTCAGCTGGGCGCAGCGTGCAACCGGGTCGTTGGATACGCCGATCTTGACCAGTGCCGGGGCTTTCCCGAATGATTTGGGCCGCCCGGCCAATGCGGGGCCATCGCCGTCGAACCGTGCCAGATACAGAAATGTTTCGCCGTCATCATAGGTGGCGGTTCGGGTGCCCGTTGATCCTGGGAACGCTTTTGACGGGGTCCAGACCGTGCTAAAGGCGGATTTGACCACGCCCTCTGTGACAGGCGGTTCTCCCCAGACATTCACCTCGCTCACCCTGATTTTCATGGCCTGGGCAATCTCGTCCTCTGCAAGGGCCGCACCCCAGACACCGATGCCTTGACCTGCCTCGGGGCGGTATGTCCGAAACGCGATGTCGCGGATCATCAGTTTTTCATCTGCCCGCCATGCGCGGCGGATGGGGATGCCGTAACTCCACCGCCCTTTCCATCCGTTGTCGATCTTTCGCTGCATCCCCTCGGGCGAGGATTTCTCGACATCCCTGATTGCTTTGGCATCCACCTGGACAAACCCAAGTACATAAGAACGCAGTGCTTTTTCGGTCTCGGCAGAGCCCGAGCCATAGATCAGTATCAGATCACCATCGCGGATTTCGCGCAGGATGCGGTCGCGGGCTATTTCCTTGGTCCAGCCGACATAGCCATCGTGCTCGGGGCCAAAGCCGTAGAAGGCACGCATCCACATGGATTTGGTGTCGGGTAATCCTGTGCTCATCGGAAAAATCCTAAGGTGTGCTGAATATCTCGTTCATCAAACGGGGGCATCCCGCAATTGGGGCAATCGATCTGCATCTGTGACGGTGGCGTCCAAGGCCCGCAACCGTGACAGGGAGATGGGTTGCTGTCCGTTCTTCTGGGGTTTCCCACACACATCCCAGACCGCCCCGCCAGGTCCGTTATAGACCACACGAACAGGGCCACCCTTGGGGCGATGCAGGGCGATCAAATGTTGTGGGGCATGGCGCAAGGCGACGGATTTGCCTTGAGTCAGCTTGATTTCCACCTGCCGCCCGTCCGGGGACATGGCGTCATGACCAAGGGTAGAGGCGGGCATCAGGTTCAGCTCGAACATATAGGCCGCGACCACCTCGCCGATGCTGCCAACAAGGTGGCCATCAAGGGTGAACTTGCGGCCGGGGAACAATGCCTCCAACCCCTCGGACGCGTCATATAGCGCATCGAGATGGCGCGTCACTTCCGTCCAATCAGGTGAGGGCATACGCTTAAACCTCTCGTGCGACCACAGTGCTGTACAGCCCGTAATCGGCCAAGCCTTCGTGGCTTTCGATGCCGGTATAGTTCAGCGACGCATCTTCGTATCGGCGGAAGGCGAACACTGCTTGGTTCATTTGTTCGGTGTTGAACACCTTCAGTCTAACCAGCAGATGGAAATCTTGGACCGTCAGGCCCGTGACGGTCAGGAACAGATCGGGCTCAAGCCGTGTGATCACGTCTTGAAGGGTATTTTCGCGGAAATCGGTCAGATACATGAAGGCAGGGATACGGGTGGCGAACTTGATCAGCTTCTCCTGAACCAGCTTACGCTTTGATTTGTATTCCTTTTCTTCCTCTGACAGCTCCTTCTTTTCCTTTGCCGTCAGATCACGCTCCTTGGCTTTCGCCTTGAGGTCTTTGATCTTTTCGCTCTTATTGATGATGGTTTCGATCACGTTGTCGCCGAGGGCCCGCCAGCCCTCGATCCGTTCAACTGCCTTCATGGCATCAGGGTCGTCCATCAGCCTGCGCAGCGTGTCGTTGTCCACATTGACCAGCAGGGCGCTTTCCCATTTGCGGGCCAAAAGGGTGGCCGATGTGCCTGCCATGGCGATGTCGAGGATTTCGCCCGTATCCAACTGCTTCATCACCGCCCCGTTATAGGCCAGCACGGGCAAGAACGAGACCAACTCTTTGACGGCATTCTCAGGGTTGCCCTCGTTGGGCGACAGGCCGATCCCATATTCTGACAACTGCCGCAGCGCCCGTGTCGGGGCGAAGTCGAAGACGAAACAGGCCGGTTTCAGAATTTCCTCGGCATGTGGGTCGTCCCCGTTGGGGTTCTTGATCGACCAGGGCGATTGCACCCGGAACGCGGCCTGAAAATAGGTTTCTGGTGACTTCAGGTTGCGCAGCATCAGGATGGATGACCACTGCTTCACCGTGACGCCCGTGGTCAGCTTGCCGCAGGACAGGGTGATGCTTTTGCTGTCGAACCCTGCGCCGATGGCGCGGCGCACGGGGGGCAAGGCCTCAAGGCCGATCCCCGCTGACGTGCCAGCCGCGACGATCCGCTTGTAATCATGCCAGAACGTGTTCTGCCGTTCCGCCAGCAGGTTCGCCATCGCGTGACAGGCGGCGACATTCGGCAGGAACCAGAACGAATGCTGCAAATAGGGCAACAGGCGCACATCCGAATAGGGGAACGGGGGGCGTTGGCCGGTTCTCAGGCTTTCCAGTGTTGTCGGGAAATAATCACCACGAATGATGTCCAACCATTTCTGAACATCAGTCTTGTGTTTGAACTCGGCTTTGTCACCCACGCCCATGGCGGAAAAGAATTCGTTCAAGTCAAACTCGTCAAATTCTCCAGCGCTGGCGACATTCAGAAGCTCTTCTGGCATCTGATAGGTTAATAGGCACATCTGCGGAAGGGAACTGTAGGGATTCGGCTTGTCGGGATGCTTTTCTGCAAACACGGCCTTGGCCCGTTGTTCGTCCGTGTAGGTCCAGTTGAAAATCTGATCTTCGATGAATTCGCCGGTGGCCAGCGCCTTGAAGGGGGTTCCTGAAAGGTAGAGATAGGCCTTGGTGGTGATGGGCAGGAATTCCGTCTCGGGCTCCAACGGTTCTCGCATGTCTGCGACGTGTGCGTTCAGTTTATTTTCGTCAGTGGCCAACTTCTCTTCACGTTCAATCGTGTCTTCTTCATCTTCAATCTTGAAACGTCGCTTTGTTGCATCTCGCCAAGCACCGAAATGGTATTCATCGAAGATAACAAGATCCCAGTGGACTTCGTGCAGCCACTTGTTCTTCGGCTTAACTGAGCCAGTAGCATCTGTGCCCAGTACGTCTTGCAATGAACCAAAATAAACTACCGGTTTCTCGCGGTCGATCTGTGTCGGGTCGCCCCCTGTCTTGACCGACAGGTATTGCCAGCCGTCGAAATCCACATGGCTTTCCAGATCGGTTTGCCAGGCATCTTCCACCGCGGGTTTGAAGGTGACGACAAGAACCCGCTTGGCCCCCATCTTTTTCGCCAGTTGATAGGATGTGAAGGTCTTGCCGAACCGCATCTTGGCGTTCCACAGGAAACGCGGCACGGCGTGGGGGTCTTCGTTCCAGCGGGATTGATAATAGGCTTGTGTCAGGGCCACCGCTTCGGCCTGTTCATCCCGCATGGGGAAGTTCAGATGATGGGTGCCGGTAAACCGCTGCCCCGTGCGCAGCTCGATCAGCACGGTTTTCACATCTTGCAGGGTGCAGTGCATCCATTCGCCAAAGGGGTTGTCAAAGCCCTTGCGGGTCAGCGCGGCCCGCACCTCGTGATCGGAAAAGATGCTGCCGTCATCGCGTTCGGCGGGTTCATCCAGTTCTATGGTGAAATTGCTGATCGCCGCTGTGCGCAGCTGTTCAGCGATCCGCTTTTTCACATCGCGGGTGGTCTGGCCAACCTTGAGCAACCCGTCATGCGCCGCATCCGCGATGGCATAGGCATAAATGCGGGGGCGAGCCGTGGGTTTGGGAGAGAGGATGTCGTCGATGGTTGGGTTATTCATCGGCGTCTGTCTCATCCTCGACAGGATCAAAGAGTTCCTTGTCGTGGGGCGCAACCTGAGACTCGATGAAAGCGATTTCCTCAGGGTTCAGGTCATACCGCTTGTAGAGGGCGGCATCCGTCCATTCTCGGTCAAGAGGGATTTCGGGAACGAAACCATATACGTCACGTGTTGCGTGCTGTGTCGCTTTACGAAGCGAAACGAGAAAGCGCACAAATCTTGTCCGAAGGTAAACAGCATATCGCTTTGCACTCACCTCGTCATCAAAATGACCGGCTACGAGATATGTTTCTGTACAAGCAGTTCCCGGCTCTGCAACAATTGGTTTGCTCAAGAATTTTGTTTCGATAGCTGCACTGGTTCCTTGTACAGCAGTCATCAACACTTTCCATCGATCGATCAGGTCCGGATTTGTTGTTATCAAGTCACGGGGAACCCAACTGATCTTTTGAGAGCCATAGATTTTAACTGGATCGGCTATTTTATTGGGAGTGGGCTTTCCATGGAAAAAGGTCCTTAATCCAAAAGGCTTGCCTGTGGAAACTCTATTTTTAAGGCTCTGTTCCTTTTTTGCCTGAACCTTTTCAAGAACTGGAACCGCTTCGTTACGACGCACAAGCACATCATATGCATCAAGATACCGTGCAACTACTGGCCCCGTAGGATTGCCATCCCAAATTGTTTGAACTTCACACGGGCCATTATGCTCTCGGCTCCAAAGAAAATAGGAAATACCACCACGAATCTTTACGCCGGGAAAACCCTCATAAAGCTTTGGGTAGTCAACAATAGACTTCATTCTTTTTGAGAACGGCAGTGCAAAAGTTGGCCACGGAAGTGGCGTGATAATCTCGCTGCGGGCAACGTAAAATGTTGCCTCTTTGGCCCTTTCTGTTTGCAGGGAGGGCGGGAGATTTTAGTCGTGGATTTATATTTGGGCACCTCGATTTTTCGTCGTTTTCCGCGGTTCAGGGCGGGTTTTCTGGCCTGAAGCGTGCAGGAAGCGGCTTGCTGGGATGTTTGGCAACGTAGTCAGCGACCGTTTCGCCCGGTCATGGCGGGTTTCGGCCTCTTTGGCCTGAAGTCCGCGCCCCGGGTCATGCCGGGCACGGGTTCAGACGGCGCAGTTGCGCCAGCCGTCGCATGTTGTAGGCGAGGTTCTTCATGCCGATCTTGGCCTTGGCGCGGATCAGGCCGACGGTGCGCACCAGCGTCCCGCCCATGTCGTTGGTCTGGGCGCCGAAGACATGCTCGACCCGGGCGCGCACCGCAGACTTGGTCCTGTTGCTGGCCTTGCCCTGTTCCGTCAGCGGCTTGCCCCGCTTGCCCTTGCGGTGAATGCGGCTTTTCAGGCCGCGGGCACGCAGCTTGGCTTCCATCTCCTCGGACCGATAGGCCGGATCGGCCCAGACATCCGAGCCAGTGTTGCCTTGCATGAGCAGGTGATCCACGGCCTGGCTGTCGTGCAGCGCCGCATCGCTGACATGGTAACGGCGGACCAGCTTGTGCTGTCGGTCCACATTCACATGGTTCTTGTAGCCGTAGTGGCTCTTTCCATGCTTCTTGGTCCAGCGGGCATCTGTGTCCTTCTGCGACCGCTTGGCGGGCTTGTCGGCCCAGTCCTCGGGCACATCCCCGTTCTTGATCGCTTTGTTTTCCTCGCGCGTGTTGTGGTTCTTCGGCACCGGCACGATGGAGGCATCAAGGATCTGCCCACCCCGCGCGATGTAGCCCTGCCGCGCCAGATAGCCGTCGAACTGCTTGAAAAGCGCCTCAACCACCCCCGCCTTCGCGAGCCCCTCGCGATAGAGCCAGACGGTCTTGGCGTCCGGCACCCGGTCCTCCAGCCCCAGACCGAGGAACCGCATGAACGACAGCCGATCGCGGACCTGATACTCGATCTGGTCGTCGGACAAGTTGTAGAGCGCGCCCAGCACGAGCGTCTTGAACATCACCACCGCGTCCATCGGCTTGCGCCCGGCCCGCGACCTGCGCTCCGCCTTGGGCTTGCGCCAGACCTGCTCCAGCGCCGGGCGGAACTCCTCCCAAGGCACGATGGCGTCAATCTCGACCAGCGGGTCCCGCTTGGCATCAAGGCTCGCGTAGCGGTCTGAAAGATCAAAGAAACCCATCTGCGCCATCGTCACACCCCAGCAACCTCATACCCTCTGCTTTCTATCCCAGCGGCCCGGCCACAGCAATTTTTCGAGGTGCCCATTTGAAGGTTCGCCTCGCGCGTCGTGGCGGTATGAGCGAACGGGAGGCTGCTGGCCATTTTGGGATTTCGCGTGCGAGCGTGAAGAAGATGATGATGTTTTCGGTCCCGCCGGGGTATCAGCGCACGGCGCAGATCAAGCGGCCCAAGCTGGACGGGTTCACCGGCTTCATCGATCAATGGATGCAAGACGATCTGAATCGTCCCCGTAAACAGCGCCACACCGCCAAGCGCATTTTTGAACGGCTGCGCGACGAGCACCAGTTTCAAGGCGGTTACACGACGGTCAAGAATTACGTCCGCGAACATGGGCGGCGCAGCCGAGAGATGTTTGTCCCGCTGGCGCATGCTCCCGGCCATGCCCAAGCGGATTTCGGCGAGGCGATGGTCGTGATTGGCGGGGTTGAGCAGAAGGCGCATTTCTTCGCGCTGGATCTGCCTTACAGCGATGCCTGCTTTGTTCGGGCTTATCCTGCGGCGGTTTCCGAGGCCTGGGTTGATGGTCATGTTCATGCTTTTGCATTCTTCGGTCGGGTGCCGCAGTCGGTTCTTTATGACAACGATCGATGCCTGGTCGCGAAGATTCTGCCGGACGGCTCGCGCAAGCGGACCAAGCTGTTCAGTGGGTTCCTGTCGCATTACTTCATCCACGATCGTTATGGCCGACCGGGTAAGGGCAACGATAAAGGCGCTGTTGAGGGTCTGGTTGGATACGCCCGGCGCAACTTCATGGTGCCCATCCCTCATTTTGCGACATGGGAAGTCTTCAACCTTTGGCTTGAAGAGCAATGCCGCAAGCGTCAGGGGGATGTCTTGCGCGGTCACAGCGAGAGCATTGGACAACGTCTCGTCCGTGACCTTGATGCCATGATGGATCTGCCTGCGTCTCCGTTTGATGCCTGCGATCAGGCCACCGGCCAGGTGAACTCGCAGTCCTTGGTACGCTACAAAACTAATGATTACTCGGTGCCGGTTGCCTATGGGCACCGCGATGTCTGGGTGCGCGGCTATGTCGATCAGGTTGTCATCGGCTGTGCTGGTAATGTGATCGCCCGCCACCCCAGATGCTGGGACAGGGAGGATATGGTCTTTGATCCGGTGCATTATCTACCCCTTTTGGAGCAGAAGGTGGGTGCCCTTGATCAGGCGGCCCCATTGGCTGAATGGGAGCTTCCAGAGGAATTCGCGACCCTGCGCCGCTTAATGGAAGCCCGCATGATCAAGGCCGGTCGGCGCGAGTATGTGCAGGTCTTGCGGTTGTTGGAGACGTTCGAGATGGCCGACCTGAATGTCGCCGTCAAAAACGCACTGCGCATGGGAGCGATTGGGTTTGATGCCGTCAAGCATCTTGTCTTGTGCCAAGTCGAGAAGCGGCCGCCCAAGCTGGATCTGGATGTCTATCCGTATCTGCCAAAGGCCAATGTCGGCACCACATCGGCGGCCAGCTATATGTCCCTGATGAAGCGGGGGCAGGCAGCATGAGCGACTCTCCTCAAATCCTGCTGGATCACCGCCTCAAATCCCTGCGGCTGCCAACCGTGCTGCGAGAATATGGCAAATTGGCTCGCCAATGCGCCACAGAGGGGCATGATCATGTTCAGTTCCTCGCACGTTTGGTCGAATTGGAAATGATCGACCGTGAACGGCGGATGATCGAACGACGGATCAAGGCGGCCAAGTTCCCAGCCGTCAAAAGCCTAGACAGCTTCGACTTCAAGGCGATCCCGGCCTTGAACAAGATGCAGGTGCTCGAGCTGGCGCGTTGCGAATGGATTGACCGGCGTGAGAATGTCATCGCTCTCGGCCCCTCAGGCACGGGTAAGACCCATGTTGCTTTGGGCCTTGGCCTATCTGCCTGTCAAAAAGGCCTGTCCGTTGGATTTGTCACCGCCGCCGCACTCGTCCATGAACTGATGGAAGCGCGTGATGAACGCAGGCTCCTGCGGCTTCAGAAGCAGATGGTGGGTTACAAGCTGTTGGTCATTGACGAATTGGGCTTTGTGCCGCTGAGCAAAACCGGGGCTGAGCTGTTGTTCGAGCTGATCTCCCACCGCTATGAGCGCGGTTCCACGCTGATTACCAGCAATCTGCCATTCGACGAATGGACGGAAACCTTTGGGACAGAACGCCTGACCGGCGCGCTGCTCGACCGCCTGACCCACCATGTTAACATCCTCGAGATGAATGGCGAAAGCTACCGCCTTGGCCAGAGCAAGGCGCGTCAGGCAACACCCAAAACCTAAATCACGATCCGCATCAATTGGCCCTGACGGGCCAAAGCATCCGGGCGACCGCCAGCTATATGACAAGCGCGGTCGCCCGGATGCTGGCGCTCGTCTACGCGCTGATTATCCCAAACCCAAAGTGGCAACATTTTGCGCTGCCCTTTGGCCCACTTTTACTCTGCCGTTGACAATAGACCTATGCCCAGACAGAGCAATGCGCGTTCAGTGGTCTCGCAGCCATAAGTTGCGATACCTTCTGGGCACGTCCTCCGGTTTAGTCCGAACAAGGGTTCCTGGCTTCTGACCTGCCCAAGAACCGAACGTAAGACGGGCAACTCTGTGGTCTTTTAGCGGACTAGCCTCGCCGCCCGATTGTGCAAGAAGTTCAGGATGCGATTCCCTATGCCCAGAACTTTAGACACCCTTGGCCTCAAGACCGCTGTGACCTGGCTGGCTGCTCGCGCCCAACCTAGCGCCTGATGAAAAGTTCCTGCTCAGCATCTCAGGCATGAGGGGCAGGCTGCAGCTGACGGGCCGCCGCAACGAGTTTCGCGCGTGAAGCTTACAATGCTGACTTCTACGCAGAGCAAGACCTCAAACTTGCCGACTTTCACAGCGGTTTGCTAAGAAGATGCTCGCTGCGACGCAGAAAACACGGTTGGATGCCTTACAGTGAAATGATATTGTGTTAACCAAAATCGCTGAGCTGTGTTGCTTCAGATACGGTTCTGCCAGCGGACGCCAAACAAACTGGAGCTGCCGGGGATAAAGAAAAGCTGCCGCCTCTGTGCGCCGTCAGAATTCACGGCTTGCTGCATTCTAAGGAGTTTTGATTGAATGAAGATTGCGATGATTGGTACCGGATATGTCGGGCTTGTTTCCGGCGTGTGTTTTTCGGATTTCGGCCATGATGTGGTTTGCGTTGACAAACTGCCTGAAAAAATTGCCCAGCTCGAGCGCGGCGAGGTGCCAATCTATGAACCCGGCCTTGATGCTGTTATGGCGCGCAATGTCGCAGCAGGGCGGTTGCGCTTTACAACCGATCTTGCCAGCGCAGTCGATGGGGCAGATGCGGTCTTTATTGCTGTTGGCACGCCCACAAGGCGCGGTGATGGTCATGCCGATCTGACCTACGTGATGTCGGCCGCTGAAGATGTCGCGAAAGCACTGACTGGCTATGCAGTGATTGTGACCAAATCTACCGTGCCTGTGGGAACCAATCGCAAAGTAGCAGCGGTCGTGCGTGCGACCAACCCAGATGCAGAGTTCGACGTTGCGTCGAACCCGGAGTTCCTGCGAGAAGGGGCAGCGATAGATGATTTCATGAAGCCCGACCGGGTTGTGGTGGGCCTTGAGTCGGATCGAGCAAAAGGCGTCATGGGGGCGATCTATCGCCCGTTGTTTTTGCGTGATTTTCCCATCGTGTATACCGATCTTGAGTCTGCGGAGATGATAAAATACGCGGCCAATGCATTTCTTGCGACGAAGATCAGCTTCATCAACGAGATAGCCGCACTTTGCGAACGTGTAGGGGCAGATGTGAAATCAGTTGCCAAGGGCATCGGGTTGGACGGACGGATCGGCAACAAGTTTCTGCATGCAGGTCCAGGCTATGGCGGCTCCTGTTTTCCGAAGGATACCAGTGCGCTTGCCCGGATCGGGCAGGAAGTTGGCGTTCCGCAACGTATTACCGAGACGGTGATTACCGTCAACGAATTGACGAAACGTCGTATGATCGACAAGGTCGTCGACTTGTGCGGTGGGTCGGTCAACGGTAAAACGATTGCTGTTCTCGGCGTTACGTTCAAACCCGAAACAGACGATATGCGCGATGCCCCATCGCTTACGATTGTGCCTGCGCTAGTCGGCGGCGGTGCATCCGTACGTGTTGTTGACCCGCACGGCCGCAAGGAAGGCGAAGCTCTGCTGCCGGGGGTCACATGGATGGCAGACCCTTACTCGGCAGCAACAGAGGCCGATTGCCTGCTGTTTCTGACACAGTGGAACGAGTTTCGCGCGCTGGATCTGAAGCGTCTGGCAGCCAGTATGGCAACACCGCAGATGGCTGATTTGCGCAACATCTATGCGCGTTCCGACGTTCTGGAGGCCGGATTTACCAATTATACAGGTGTCGGGCGCTGAAGAATTAACAGCGTTTTTTCAATATCGACGCGTATAGGCAAGGCAAGCGTGCGGTGGCCCTGTGCAGCCCACCGTGCGCTGCGCTTTGGCGATATTAGCACTTGGGCGCGATACTTGCGGCAATCAACTTAGTCGCAAGAGGACCACCATGAGTATTTTCAAAAGCCAAGCCCTGACCGCAGCCGGTCCTGCAACAGACATTCTGCCGGTCACTCCAAATGACGGGGCAGATCTATCTTTCGTCGCATCAGCGCTTTATGTCGAAACAGGCGGCATCCTGTCGATTCTTACCGTGCGCGATCAGGTCAGAACCATCGAAGTGGGTGATCTGTCCTTGTTGCCCGTCGGAGTGCGGCGTGTTCGCGCGACCGGCACAACCGCAACCGGTATTCATGCGCTGGTGGTCGCATGAAACTGGATTACGCATTGCAAACCAACAGCGCGACGATCGCGGGCAAGCTTGCATGGTCACCCGCGCGGTTGTTCGCAAAAGGCCAGCGCGGGGCTTTTTTTTCCGCGCGGCGAGGGCTGTTCCAGGACACGGCAGGCACCCTACCCGCAAGCAATCCCAGAGACCCGGTCGCATTTTGGCAAGATCTGTCAGGTTGTGGCAATCATGCTCTTCAGCCCATCATGGAACAACGTCCGATCCTGGGTCGGCACCCAGCGCGTGGCTTGGTGAATCGTTTGCCGAACAACACGTCCGACGGGGCCGCGCTGGGCATTCTGGGGGCTGGCGGCGCGCTGCCGGACGGTTGGACACTGGCAGGAATGCCCGCTGGAACAGTCGAGATTGTGTCACTGGCGCCTAAGAATGGCAGGCCCAACATCCGGCTAAGGCTGAACGGGACGCCCACGGGAACGGTGTTTCTGAACACCGTGGGAACGTCGGATTTCATAGAGGCGACAGTTGGACAGACTTGGACAAGCAGCGCATGGATACAGCGTGTCGGCGGCTCGACCAACAATATCACCAACTTGGCCTTTACCCTGTTCAGTTTCGCGGGCGGCACGCCTGTTGGTGGAAGCCTTGGAAACAACCTCCGGGATATTGTAGATATGGACGGGCGCCGGGCGACAATGTTCCAGATCACGGACCAAAGCGCCGACCGGGTGACGCAATACCTGCGCATCGCTGCGACCGGCACAATCGACATCACGCTTGACGTATCTTCCCCTCAAATTGAGCAGGGACCACAGCCGAGTGGCTTACAGATTGCGCGCGCGAACGGGTTCGACGTGACCGAGGCTGGCCAGAGCAGCCTGTGGTATCTGCAACCCGACGGCGTGGATGACTGGATGCAGTTCACGACGCCTTTCAATGCTGGAGGTGGATATTCAGTTGCGGTCGCAGCAAACGGAGCCGTCAATCCGGTTTTCGGCGCGACCACATCAGCAGCAGGCACGATGCGATACCAGACACATGCGGCCGGGGCCGCCGGGTCACAACTGCGCAACGACATCACCGGGGCGGGATCGCTCGTGGCAGATGATCCGGCCTTCCTGCAACGGCACATCCACCTGACGCGCGTGAGCTCTGCAAATACAGCAGAGGTCTGGGTCAATGGTGCGCCGGCCGGCACCATCCTTCAGGGAACCCAAACGCCCGCGCAGTCCGACGCATTGTTTCGTTTCGGGGCGACCCACGCTTCGGGTAGGCTCTATGGGGCCGCACTGATCGATACCGCTCTCTCTGACATCAACCGCATTCGTTTGCAGAACCATCTGTCCAAACTTGCAGGAGTTTCCGTATGATCCGCGTCACGATCGCCGAACCGGCCTTGCAAGCACCCAATCTGACGACTCCAACCGCACCGATCTGGCACGATGCCGACGGGATGGGCTACCGGGTAGCCTCCGGCTTTCGCGAACATGCCCCGGAAGGCGCATGGGAGTTCAACATCTATGACCCGAGCGAACCGCCCCAAGCCACTCCAGACATCGTGAGTGTCATTACAGGCATGGACGGACGCGCGGCACTCCACGCCATCGGGCTGCGCCAGCCCGACACCTGACGCCCGCTGGACGTCTCCATGTCCCGGCCATCGCCGCCTTGACGGCGGCACAAAAGCACACCGCAGCGAAAGCAACCTGAAAGCTGCCTCTTCGAAAGGCACCATGTCAAAACGCGGTCAAACACGTCAACCGGGCCAGTAAGGACCCCTGAAGCGTCGATAGAAAATTGACTGTTACACCGAAAGCGGCGATACAGCCCGTAGTTAACACGAAACCAGAGGTCGCCATGAAATTATATCAACTCGTTGTCGCGATATCGGTTACGGCATCTGCCGCACAAGCACAGCAGCAATACACGGTTCAACCGGGTGACAGTTTGCGCCAGATCGCCATGCGCGAATTGGGCGATGTGGAAGCTTGGCGTGACCTATGCGCTCTGAACGACCTGTCGGATTGCAATAGAATATTGGCTGGACAGGTCTTGCAACTTTCGGCTCGCCAAACGGGCGTGGCCGAGACAGAGGCACCTCGGGACACCGCTGCCGTGTCCGCGCCGTCCGAAACAGCCCCCATGCCTGCCGTGCCAGCTGAACCAACTGTTCACGTGCAGAACATGGTGCAGAACAGCCGCCTGGACGGGGCCGCGAACGGGGTCATTGGCGCGGGCGGGTCGCTCCCGGATGGCTGGGGTATCGGCGGTTTTCAAGGGGCCGAAATCGTGCAAACAGGCCTCGAAGCCGGGCTTCCCTATATCGACCTGCGCCTGGCTGGCGCGCCTGTCGGAAACGCGATCTTCGTGAATTTCGTGACCTCGGACAACAGTGTCGAAGTTGCTCCGGGCCAGACCTGGACCTCTAGCGCCTATGTCCAGCGAGTCGGCGGCGATCTGACCAATATCGACAATGTCTTCCTGCGGGTCCAAGAATTTGCCGGCCCCGATGGCAAGGGCAGCAGCGGCACCAACATCACCGCCGAACTGGACGAGCGCAGCCGCGCTATCGTCACAAGAGAGATAAGCGATGCGACTGCAACGCGCCTGATAAGCTTTTTCCGAATTGGCGTGTCAGAAGGCGATATCGACGTGACGCTGCGCATCTCCGGCACTCAGGTTGCACAAGGCGACAGTGCGGGGGAAGTGCAGTTGACTGGTGATAGGAGTTGATTGCTCCGAAGTTGCTATGTGTCGAACTGTGAATTTCGCCAAATCTCTGACCTTACTGTCGAGAAGAACATCATAAACTGGCTACAAGAGGTACTTGTGAAGTGTATTCTTCTACTAAGACTATAGACAGATTCCCTGGGCTTCAAAAAGTACCGGAATATGTGCCAGTTTCTTTAGCCGCGCCAATAAGCGTCAAGAAAGAACGTCTTATTTTGGTGCTATTTGCGGCATACATAATTGGTGCCCACCTTCGCTTGTCACTCCACTCCGGTGGGACAGTTTTCGTCCCTATGTTTATGATGGTGTTCAGCTCATTCGCTATCGCATTACTATTTTCCTCAGCGCTATGGTCACGTGTAGGCGTATTACTTTCTGCTCTCAGTTTATTTTTCCTTATACAGCCGTGGCTTGGTGGAGATGTTAATGACTCAAGCGTCGTGATTAAAAACATACTACAGATTATTATTTCGATATCAGTAGCTACAGCTATTATTTTTGGGCTTAGCATGGTCGACCCAAGAAAGACCAGAAAATTGCTTTTATTTTTATGGATTGGATTAGTTTTTTTAGCATTCATTGAAGTTGCATTTTTTAAAAGTATTTTTGATAGCGCTCGAGAATTTCTTTACTCAGGCAGTGGTCGTGGTGTTTACTCTGCAGTGCATCGTGACGTCAACATTTATGGAAGAGTGAGGGCAACAGCTCTAGCTAGTGAGCCTTCATTTCTAGCGGATACACTTTCGATTCTGACCGTCATGGTGTTCATGCTGACGCGTAGGTTTGGCACTTGGAAACCTTGGCTACTGCTAGCCGTAATGATTCTAATCTCATTTTTTGCGGTACCAAGCTTCAAAATGGCTTTCTTTGTTTTAGCACTTCTTGTATGGGTGGCTTGGCCTCAAACGAGACTTCAATTTTTAGTGGTTTTATTTTCTGTTGTATGTGCTTTAGGTTTAACTTTTATATCATCAGATGTCATAATAAGCTTATTAGAAGAATTAGGTGGAGAACACTTGAATACTGGTAGCTTTTACGGGCGCATAGGCTCTGCCCATATGATTGGCATTGATGCGCTATCGAGGCAACCCTTCTACGGATATGGTTTGGGAAATCGAGAAGCAGTCTACCCGCTAATTGTTGATGCTTGGAATCGCTCAGGTGCTTTTTCTCTTTTTCCATGGTACTCTAATGCTACTGCCGAACATCTACTTTCAAATGGGTTTTGGTGGATGTGTATATACCTTGGAATAGTTGGTACCATATTTTTCATGTTGCTGATGTCAAGAATTCTTCGCGAGGTCGGAGTTCAGTATCCATGGCGTAGCATGACTTGTGCAGCTATTGTTTGGTACGCTGGGTCTGCGTTTGTCGATCCACATAGCTGGTTTGTAGTTGTTGCATTTTCTCTCGGTGCTCTCAAGTTTACTTGTACCCAAGAGCGGAAATCGCAGGTTTGATTGTTCAAAATCCGGGGGTCAGATCATTTGGGATTTTCTTCCAGAATTATAGTAAATTCACAAGCTAGAACTTAACGACTCCGCCAAAGAGAGAGTATAGCATGAACATCGCTTTTGTCGGCTGCGGCTTTGTGTTTGACATCTATATGCGCACCGTGCGCGCGCATCCGGAGCTGACGATACGTGGGGTGTTTGATATCAGGCCCGAGCGGATGCAAGCGGTTCAGGCCTATTATGGCTTTGCGACCTATGACAGTCTAGACGCTCTGCTGGCCGACCCAGAGGTCGACATTGTCATCAACCTGACCAATATCGGGGCGCATTTTGATGTCACCAAGCGCGCACTCGAAGCCGGGAAGCATGTCTATTCGGAAAAGCCGCTGACAAAAGACCTGGCGCAATCGAAGCTTTTGTTCGAGACAGCACGTGCCCATGCCGTGCGGCTATATGCGGCCCCGTCCAATGTCTATTCCGACAGCGTTCGCACGATTTTCGATGCCGTGAAACGCGGGCGGATCGGTCAGCCCAAGCTGGTTTATGCCGAATTGGACGACAACCCCATCCACCTGATGGATTTCGAATCCGTGCGCAGCCCGACCGGCGCGCCGTGGCCACTGGAAGAAGAAATACATGAGGGCTGCACATTCGAGCATGTCGGCTATCATCTGGTCTGGATCTGCGCCCTGTTCGGACCTGCGGTGTCCGTGGTCGCGGCCTCGAACGAGCTGCTGCAAGACAAGTCCGCGTCCACTCCCGGCCTGAGCGGGACTCCTGACTATTCTGTCGCGCTGTTGACATTTGCAGGGGGCCAAGCCGCGCGGATTTCAACCACCGTGGTCGCCCCAAGGGATCATCGCATGCGTGTCATCGGGGATACGGGCGAGATCACTGCTGACAGCTATCGGCACTACCAGTCGCCTGTATACTTGGAACGGTTTACCAAGCGCAGTCTGAGCGCGCGCAAGTTCCAGACCTTGCGGTCCCATCCGTTTCTGGGGCGGATGTTCGGGATAGGCGGGCGCCGCCTGCCCCTGGTCAAAAACTGGAAATCCGCTGCTGTCGAGAAAGATCAACAGATGCGATCATCCTTGAAGCAGCGCGCAGTCGAATGGCTGCGCCGCCGCGAGGTCTATGCTCAGGACAAGCTGGTCGGTGTCGCGGAAATGGCCCGTGAATTGTCGGAGGGGCAGGATCAATATCTTTCCCCCGACTTTCTGCTACACCTGAATGAGCTGACCTTGTTGATTCAAGGGGCCGGACCCGACGGAATCGCCGTGAAGCCGACAACAAGCTTCGCCCCGCTCGGTCCTGTCCCCGGTTCCATTCGCCCATAGCTTCTTACAAAAGGCGTGGTCTGTTATGATCGACCGGATGACCCTGCAAGCCTTGGCGCGCTTGTCGCCCGAGATGGTATTATACCATGTCAAGAGAGTGTTGCGGAACAGGCTGAGCGCAAGGTTTCCGAAAGCCTACGCGCGCCATATCGACAGGGTCATGGCGCGCGTTCCCACCCTTCGATCTGGGAACGCCCATCAGGCCATGGCGCAGGATGTGGCGCGCTTTTATGACTCAGCCTATGCCAGCAAGGCCCCCGATGCCGCATTGGGACGCTTCAGCTTTCTGGCGCAAGACGTGGATTTCGGCAGCGCCGCTTCTGTCGACTGGCACCACAAGGTGCCCGCAGAACAAGATTTTCACCTGTGGCGGCAAAAGTTAGGGCATATGGGTTTTATCTGCCCCATGCTTATTCGTGGCGACGCCGCGCAGCAAAAGGCAGTAGAAGATTTCATGGACGGGTTTCGGGAACAGGCCGATTTCGGACGGCCCGAATGCTATGCATCCGTCTGGTTTCCCTATAGTGCATCGCACCGTATTCTTGCAATTCTTAGTGGTTACCTTATAGCGCGCGAAGGGCACAGGCTGCCTGAGGGCTTGCAAAACCGTATCGAGACGTTCCTGCGTTGGAATGCGGCGTTTGTTCTTGCCAATATCGAGCATGAGTTGAAAAACAACCATGTCGAGCGCAACTTAGCGGCGCTGTGTTTCTACTACGCGCACGCGCAATCTGTTCCGGCCGCAATTTCCCGCAGGCTGGACCGCGATGTGGCAAAACTGATCCGCGAGACGATCCTACCCGATGGCCTGTCTGCGGAGCGATCCGCCATGTATCAAGGCCTGTCCGTGATGGCTTTGCAGGTGTTCGTACAGACCCCGTTCTTGTCCCCTGCCACGCGGGCATTGGCCCAAGAACGTCTGTCGCAGGCGCAGCGCGCGTGGCGCTTCATGACACATCCTGACGGCGAAATCGCGCTGTTCAACGATGCTTGGTTCGGAGAGGTGCCATGCCCTGCCGATCTGGTTGCAGAAGGAGATTTCGGGCAATGTGAAGTGTTGCCAGACGCAGAATATGGGCGCTTTCAGCAGGGTAGTATTTTCGCGCTGTTCGATGCAGGGCCAATTGGCCCCTCTTGGAATCCCGGCCATGGCCATGCCGATTTCCTCTCGGTAGAAGTGGATGTCGCCGGATACAGGTTTATCGTCGATCCGGGCACGTATCAGTATTCTACCGGCGCGCGACGTATGCATGACCGGGCCGCGGCAAGCCATAACGGTCCGGCAATTATCGGGTGGGAGCCTGTCAGCTACAAAGGCGCGTTTCGCGTTGGGGCACTTGCCAGCGCCCGTATGCGGTCTGAGAACATGTCGGAAGGCACGCTTGCCGGGGAACTGGATGCCCCCTCTGGCGTGCTGCGTCGCCAAGTTACTTTATCACATGAAGTGCTCTACATTCAGGACAGTTGGCCAGTCCATCCCATTTCAGGGCGCGTCAGATTGCTCGTGCCACAGTCGTGGCGGATAGTCACGCTGGAGCCACAGACAGTCGTTTTCGCCCGTGACGGTATCGAAGCGGCGCTGACTGTCACCTCTGGCACCATGACCGCTGCCACGATTGGGCATTGGGCCTGCCGGTATTTGCAAGACATGCCCGCGCACACCATCGACCTTAGCCCGCCTGAGAACGACGACTTGCAGTGGAACGTGTCACGCCGCGCGTAATATATCTTGTTAGTGTTGGCGGGCTGCGTCAATCGCGGCGATAAGATGTGGTCGCTTTGTTGTACCGATCAGCGTAATCGCGATATCGGGATTCACGTTAACTTCACGGATACGTCTTAACACCTGATTGTCCCGGTCCTCGCTGTCAAGCGACAGGCCACTTAGGATTTCACGCGCAACTATAGCAACGCCCTGCTGCTTCGCGCGCAGAATAAGCGGGTCATAACTGGTGTCGCCTGCGTGTAGGGGAAGTTGGATGACCGACACACGCGGATCATCAAGTGCCGCCGACACGGCGTCCGTGTCATCTGCCGAAACACCGATATGTTCGATCTTGCCTGCCCTGCGTGCCTCTTCAAGTGCCTCGATCGCGTGGCCTTGACGGATGATTGCGGCAGGCGGGCTATGTAGCATGTAGATGTCAACACGGTCACGTTGCAACCGATGCAGGCTGGCATTCAGGCTACGCAGCAGAAAAGGGCCATCCCAGCGGGTCGGCATGGGCCGCGCGCGCGCCCTTGACACGCTCTGCCGTGCCGAAGGAAGCCTGCGGGTCAGCCACCGAATAAGCCCTTTCGCTGGCGCCAGCATCCGATGTTTGAAGGACAGGTATTTGCCCCCCTTGGTGCAGATAATGCAATCCGCGCGCGTTCCGATAACGGATCCCAGATAGCGCTCGCTATCGCCCTGCGCGTAGATGTTCGAAGTGTCGAAAAACCGAACGCCCTGATCCAGCGCAGCTTGGAGCAAATCCCGCGCCTCGGTGCCGGTCGCGCCATTGACGGACCCTAGCCGACTGCACCCAAGCCCAAGCGCCAAATCAGATTGTGAAAGACTGGACATCATCCCATGTTCCTTTCTGATTCGTGCATCACGAGCCAGCCCTCTGGCGGCGTCGCAACGGGTTTGCCACCCAAAGCCGCAATCAACCGGATCGCGCGGCTGTCCCATGAGAACTTACCATCGCAGGCGTCGAAAGCCGCGTTCATGATTGCGTTTAGGCGCGGGAAATCATCTATAGTCTGCACCACCAGACGCGCCAAAGCAGCATGATCCTTCGCCGCAAGATACCCTTTAGCCGCCTCGACCGGAAGGCCCTCTATCGCATCTTCGAGGCCAATAATTGGCAGGCGGTTAAAGACATGGCTTAGAAGGCGAAGCTTAAACCCCCCGCCAAGTGTGTCGACGATGAGACCCGCGCGGGCCTGCGCAATCAAGGATGTAGGATCTTCGACAAAGCCAAGGACTGTCAGATCGGGGTAATCGCGTACCAGTGTTTCGCGCAAGCTGTCTGGCATATCACCCAGAACTTGCGTTTCTATCCCGGCTTCGGACAAGGCCGCATGGCCGGCTTCCAGCCAATCCAACAAGACTTGTTGCTTTTGTGCCGAGCGGCGCCCCCCGAGCAGAAGCAAACGCCGCGGCGTCGAGGCATCAATCTTCCGCGGGGCGGCGATTGTCCCATCATAGCCCGGTGTCTGCATCAGGTACCGCTGTTTCGGGGCAACATCTCGATAAAGCTTCTCGTCATCCGTGTTCAGGACGGTCACCAAATCCGTACTCCGGACCAGCATGTCTTCTACACGCTGTATCTTTAGCAGATCCCACCGCGACGCCAGTCGTTCGACAATCCCCATGCGATACGCGCCGTATTTCTTGCTGCGCGCATTATACTCGTGCTCATGTGAAAAATGGACCAGAGCGCAACGAGGGTTAAGCCGCCGATACGCCAGAAGCTTCGGCATGGCATGCGCCGTGCCGATATTATCGACAACGATAGCGTCCCATTGGCGTTTCAACAGCTTGTCCAGTCGGTCGTGGTAGTCGGGTTGCGCCCCTTTCCACGCGATTAATGGCCAGCGTGACAACACAGAACCTTTGCGACCAGTACGCTCCGGTTTGGTAATATGCCATTCGACTTGGGCATGGCCTTGGTGGCCCGATCCGCTGTCGGCACACAGGACAGTGACCGCAGCATGGGCTGCAAGCGCCTCAATCATGCCGCGCGAATAGACGGCATCACCAGCCGTCGCAGGTGGATAGGGCATGACTTTTTCAAGCAGCAGAATTCTGAATGGTTTGGTCGTCACCCTTGGTCTCCGTGTTTAATGCCGGATTGCGCCCTGGCTCAACGTGACGCCGCGGGCGTCCAAGTCTGAAAAGTCTGCCCTCGGAGCGCTTTCACGACACCAAGCAAAGTGGCGATCATGGCCAATGCAATTTCCAGTATCATGTCCAAAGGTTTGAACCCCAGCCGGGGACCGACTGTCAGGCCAAGAACCAGCGCCAAGACTGCGACAAGGCCCATCCAGACCGACACGATAAAGCACAGCGAGAGCATCGCGACCACATCAAGCACAAGAAACAACCCGCCAAACCACCGGATCATCTTGCGTGAGGTATATTTGAACTTGTCGAGGGACGACATGCCCCGCAATTGCGGACGCAGGAACAGATGTGTATGAAACGCGCGAGCGGAAATGCGAACCTTGCGCGCAAACTCGTCCTTGCGGGACGTCACCAACCGCTCATAGGCGATCACATCATTGCATTTGATAAGGCGCGTGCCCGCAAAGACAGTCGCCATGGACACTGTCAGATCGTCCAACACCGTGTCGGGGAATTCCGGATAGAGCGTGCGCCTTATTGCGAAAATCGAACCGTCCGCCCCCATGACATTCCCGGTTGCAGACTCTAAATCCTTGATTTTTTCTTCCAATCGCCAATACGCGCCGCCTACCGATGCCGTTGTTGAACTCTCGTCACCCAGATACGCCAACGTCCCGCACAAACCCCCGACGGTCGCGTCGGCAAACCACCCCCGGATCCGGGGGATCGCAGCTTCGTCCAGCAGGACATTGGCATCCGTGAAAACAAGCACATCGCCCTGCGCCACCGCCGCCAGTTTTTTCATGCCATGCGCCTTGCCCTGCCGCCCGGCCCCCACAAACACCGTCAAAAGGTCGGGGCGAGATTGCAGGACCTCGAGGGTATTGTCTGACGAACCATCTTCGTAAGCGAGAACCTCGATATCGGGATACTTGGCTTTCAAGCGCTCGATATTCGCCATCTTTTCGTGAATGGAGCGGGATTCGTTGTAAGCACAGAAAACAAGCGTTACGGATGCTTTCGAGCTCGGGTCAAAATCAGGCGCTGGTGCCCTTGGAACAAGTCGCAACAAAGCCGGATAAATCAGGTATGGGTAGATTACCAAACCTGAGAAAACAATCACTGCGACAATCAACGCTAGAGCCATAAAGTGTTTCTCCATCTAGTCATGTTTTAGGCGTTGTGCCGTGGGCGATGCACCAAGGACCTGTCCTGGCACGCTAAGAGTGAACTATACCTTCCAAGATATTCTTTACGAAAGCATCAGGCCTATGCCGCTTTTCAAAGTCGCCATGTGGCCGTCTGCTTTCGGTCGCGACATTGGTCACCGCATTGGCGACAAGCTCGGGTTTTCGGCAGTTTATGGCAGCGCCAATCCCATATTTCGAAACCTGGTATCCGATCAAACCGGTATCCTGCGCAATGAGCGGTTTGTTCGCAGCAACAGCCCAATGCATGACACCCGACGAACCGATATGATTCTGGTAAGGAGCCAGGATGATGTCGGCACCAGCGAGCTCTGATGCAAGCTGCTGATCGGTGACAAAGCCGTCTTCAAGTTCTATCACTGCGTCTGGCATTGCGTGTCTAGCTGTCTCTAACGCCGACAAGAAAGGCGCGCGTTCATCTTGTCCCAATCGCCCGACAAAACGCAACGCGAAGCGCGCGCGATCCGGGGGGGAAAGGCAGGACCAGGCTTGCAGCGCTTCGAAAATGCCCTTGCGCCGGGTCAACGCGCCAAACAGCAAAACGACTCGGCGCTTGTCTTCGCGCGACACTGGTTTCGCCAGATGCAAAAGTTCTAGCTCCGGCGCGGGATCGGGCAAATATGTCAACGCCTTCGTCATGCGCCCCGCAATCCCAAGCGGCGCAAGCTCATCCAGTGTAAAGAGTGATCCGCCTGTCACGCGGCGCGCCAGTGCATATGTGCTCCACCGGTGCAAGGCACTGATACCTGTTTTCATGGATCGGGGCAGGTTATGCGTGTTGGGCCGGCAGAATATAATTCCACTTACGCGTGATCCGCTCTGCACCGGGAAGGGATCCATAGCCTCCGCGACAACCGCATGATCGAAAAACGGCAAGAACACGGCACTGTCCTTGGAGAGCCGCTTCGCCATGGTCCATTGCGCCTGCCCACGCTGCCAAAGAGACCCGGTCGTCATCTGCTCTAGATCCCCTGCGGGGATTATGTCGCAGGTGATACCCCGCGCTGCCACAACATCTTCTACCCGCTCCAACATGGTCGGACTGGTCCACAGTCTTACCTCCCTCGCGCGAGGATCATGTGGCAGACATGACATCGCCATGAAGGCCCAGAACGTGTGATGTCCGTCAATAAGCGCATTGAAACTGGAGAAGCAGGTCATGCTTTTATCCGAACTGCTGCGACATTATTTTTGCACTATGAAACGTTGGTCTTTGCATGCTCAAATCCACTTTCTTGACATGCTCAGAAAGGCAAGCGGCCCGATTACAATCGCGTTCAGGCTGGTGACCATCAGGAAACCTTCAAGCGTTGTCATATGTGCGGAAGCAAACATGAGCGCCGTGTTCAATGTGACAACGACCAAGAGGTAGGCAGTCGCCCTAAGCCACCCCATTTGCGCTATAACCGGCTGCACCAGGCGCAGCTTAACCGCACAGATTGTGATCGCTGAAAGCGCTCTTATGGCCTGTCCCATCGCATAGACAAGCGTGAAGTGGACGATATTGCCCGTGAATGTCATCGTCGTCGCACCGACCGCGAGGACTGCAACAATGATCACCAGCCCAACCCAGCCCAAAAGGCCAGCCTGCCCACCCGCTTGTGCGGCCCAATAAAACGGCATTCCAAGCGCAGCAACGATCAATGCACAGGTGAAAGCCCGCATCGCAGAGACGATAGTCGGATCAATGGTCCCTAGCCACAGAGCGATAACAAGTGGCGCATGCACCAGCAGGAATATCCCCGCAGGGACTACTAAGATCAGCTGTATGGCGACACTGTCGCGCAACAAACGTATGGCCAAGTCCAGGTCTTCATTCGTCAGCATGTTCGCCAGACTCGGCAGCAATGCCCTCAGGGCTTCGTTCAACGCTTGGTTCACGACAACAGGGATGCGTAGCGCAACAGTAAAAATTCCAACAGCAGTCGCCCCCAGAAGCTGCGCGGCCAACAGTTGCGAAAGCGGCTGATAGGCGCGAAGACCAATGTCAGTAACGCTGAAACCGGCGAGGAGTTTGCGTACTGACGCAAAAGACGCCCCCGTTCCACTCAAATTAAAAACTCTAAATGTCAAAATAAAAGCCATCAGTAGTTCCGCCATCCCGCCCAAAACAAGTGCTATTCCAAACAAAACAATAGCGGGGTACGGAGAATCAAGTTGAAGTAAAGCGATTGCTGCCAAAGCTTGCACTACAACCCGGATGATGGTTTTGATATTGAACCAGTAATGCTGTTGACGTCCCATGCGAATTGCTATGAGCCAGCTTGATGTAAGTTGAAAAAGAGCTGCAGAACTAGCTAACAAGACACCTTGAATGATTTCGCCAGCAAGCTGAAAAGCGCCGACCACAACTATCCCCATTCCGACGCCGAACAGTGCTGCCAACCTAAGCATTTTGCGCAAAATGGGTGCGACGCAATCTAATCCGTCCTTAGCAATTCGGTAGGTTAATGCATTCACCGCGCCAAAGTCTAGAATCATCACCGCAAGCATTACAGCGCCCAGTAAGGCCCAATGCCCGACCAGTTCGATCCCACCAATTCGAGCAAAGAATCCAATAAGGAAAACATTTATCACAGCATTTGAGGAAAAAGTCAACATAACAACTATACGCGTAAAACGCATATTCCGTCTCGATTGAGAAGCAGCGCTGCACTCAAGATTTTCCATTCTGATTCTCAACCTCGGCTACTAATTCTTACCTTGGGAACTTTCCTATCTACTTTATTATACCCGAAGGAGGACCTCATTACTATAGCCTCAGAAATGATGAGATGAATTTGATGCCATGAAGATTAAAATCCATCGAAGCAAATCATTGACCGATGCTTTAACACACTAACTCCTTAGCTTGTAGAATTTGGCCTTTCACTACAGGAAAAACGCCTGAGCCAATTATAATCTGTTCGATCGATTTTACTTTCTAGGACTTCTAGAACATCCTTACCGACATGGGACTCTGCCCTAGACAGATGCTTGACCTGATGATGTGCTGTATCCATTTTCCAAGTCTCATTATCACGGGTAATATTTGACAAGACCATTTCACGTTTTAAGAGATGTTCAGGCTTGAGGTAGATACCACATACGTTAGCAAGAGAGAGACATATACGCTCTGCGTCATCAACCAGATCTTCATAAATTACCAAATGATGATTTGGCCTGCCAACAAAGCGTCGCGTAACGTTGATCTCTTTCTGCCATCGCAACAGAGCATTTATTGGACTCACAGGGTTAGACCATGATTCTGACGCCCTATATAAAGACGATGCGACTGCAACGCCATCACGAACCAAGTGGATAAACTGGATCGGCGCAGTTTCGGGAGTTTCTGAGGACTCTATTAAATCAATATATAAAAGATGCCGTGGCGTTTTTTCCAACCACGAAAGACAGTCGCGATATTCAGCTGCGCGATCCAATGACCTTATAAAAAAACGTCCAGTGGACACTCGCGACAAGCGTTCTACTAGAGAAAAAGAAATATCCGCATTAAGCTCAATATTATTTTCCGCATAAAATTCTTGGACAAGCCGCCTTGGGTTTCGCATTGCTGGAAAGGTCTTTAAGCGTTGAGGAAATGCCCGAGAAAAAAAGTGAGACTCTTTGAAGGTCGCAAGTTCCGGAGAACACCCAAGCATGCTTTGAAGTAAAGTAGTCCCAGAGCGCGGGCAGCCAACGAGGAAAAAACGTCCCTGTATCATTTTCGAGGCTCCTGTGGATGAGAAATGTCTATCTAACGCTCCAACTTAGCGAAAGAACTCAATGTCATTCAGTTGTACCGCTTCCCAATAGCCCGCGATGTCCTTCGCATGC
>OFEU01000337.1_pt1 | contig 31921 bp, 30 predicted proteins | sample 1521221 | NCBI WGS metagenome assembly OFEU01 (sample SAMN03766357, study PRJEB24113) | microbial mat metagenome | isolation source: enrichment culture HLUCC-O from microbial mat sample contains cyanobacterium... | reverse complement strand
TCGAAATTTGTCGAGATACGAATGCGGCATTAAATAGTTTAAAACGGGGCATGACCCTTCTAGGGGTTGAGTGGAATAACAACAGTACCTTAGGGCATAAGGAAACTGCCGGGAAACCGGGAACGCTTGAGGAGAGTCCAACCTCTGTTGATGATGAGAAATCAGATTCAATACGTTGTCTCGCTGAATCAAGAATCACGATCTGTGAGAATCCCGCGCTGTAATCTTTGATTCAGCGCTGGGAGTATGTCAATTTATGTGACCGGCAGCAGCATGGCGGCCACGATGTTTCAGCCACTGTTGGTGGATTTAGGGCTATCCATAGCGGATATTGGCTGGATGTCTGGCATTGTTGGCTCTGGGGCCGCCATTATCGGTTCACTGCTGGCAGGGGGACTGATTCAGCCCCTGGGGCGACAGCGAGCCTTGATTATCTTCGGGATTGTCCAGGCGATCGCCGTATTAGCCCTCACCCTACCTGCGATGGGCCTGCGTGATCCGGTGTTGCTCTATACCGTCAGCACTGGCGAAGTCTTTGCCCGCAGTCTCGCGAGTACAGCTCTTTTCACAGTAATGATGGACAAAAGCCGTCGAGAAACCGCCGGCAGCGACTACACCTTGCAATCATCGGTTTTCATGGTGGGTCACCACGTCGGCATCCCCGCCTTGAGTGGCTTTATCGCGGCAGCCTTGGGCTATACAGGGGTTTTTCTCATCGGCTTCGTTGTGTGCCTGGTGAGTGTATGGCTGGCCACCCAAGTCATCAGCAAACCCTATTCTATGCCCAACCCTGACCATTAATCGCTCTGGAGATCCCCATCAACCACGATGCAATCCTTTGATTTTGCTAACAAGCTGATTCTGGTAAATGACTATGGGTACTCAACATTCAAATCGAGGCGATGGTGCACCGTTGACGGATAAATTGCTCGGGGCGATCGCCAACCACCTCAACCACGATCACTGTGATGATCTGCTGGCCTGTGCTAGAGCCGCCCATCTCGACTGGGCCGAGCAGGCTCGGGTGACGCATCTCGATGCTGCTGGAATTACCCTCGAAGTCAGCGGTAACGGCAATACTCAGTCTCTACGGCTTGACTTTTCTACCCCAGCGAATGGGGTGCTGGCCTTTAAGCGTAGCTTAGGAGCTTTGATTGCCCAAAACGGCGCTCAGTTAGACCAGCATCAAAGATTAGGCGACAGCGATGAGTGAACCATCCTTACACTTGAGTGAGAATTTTTTGGGTTCGGGATATGGGGATGGATAACTTTTGTGGACTGCTGAATTAACTATTGATAATGAGGACGAATTGGATTGATAATGAATGACGTCTCTAAAGGTTGCCGAAGTGTCGAATAGGTCAGTTAGGGTAAAGGTTCTGTCAAGGTTGGGCCATAACCAACTTGCTGGTATTTTGGCTAGGCTTATTACAAATTTCTATCAAGAATTGGGGAAATCAATTGGGGAAATCAAGCGAACGGCAATGCAGGACGCTTCCCTAGAATTCATGGTTCATTTATGACTTGTCGAGAGAGAGGAGAGCGCAATGCTACAGTACAGCCAGTTAATTGAAGACCAGCGATCGCAGGATGTCCAACGGCTGAAACGGCTGTTATGGGGATGTCTTGGCGGGTCGGCGATCGCCCATAGTCTGGTGATCGGCGCTGGGCTATTGACGCGATCGCCCCATCTCCCTCAAGTTCACGCAGATGAACCGCTGGAATTGGTGATTCTCGAAGATGTCGCCCCCGCAGCGGTTGACCCCTTAGACTCAAGCCCCGATCCAGTGATCGCCACTGCTAATTCTCCCCTGGAGTCAAGTTCTCTGGAGGCGGATGTAAATTTCACTCCCGATTTTCCAACTGAGGTCGCCGATGAGTCAACACCGGCTGAGGTGGTTGGTGATCAGACTCCTGAATGGTTCCCGGACCGAGACGATTCCCCAATTGAGGACTCTGTCACCGAGAACTGGGAGAGTGAAGACTCCGTCGCTGACAAAACGGTCGCTGAGGACTCCGTCACGGAGGACTCCGTCACGGAGGACTCCTCAGAGATGGCGGCGAAACCGCTTGAGGAGGGAGAGATGGAAGCCGTTGAGGCAGAGTCGGGACCCTCGGAACCGAGAGAGACGGAGGTGTTAACGGGAGAGTCTTCCTCAGAGGCGGAGTTGGACGTGGCGGAATCTGGGGACAGCCAGGACGTTGATTCGTCTGGAGGAACCTCAGCTAACGCCGCCCCGATTACACCTGGACATTTGGCGACGAGACTGTTTAATTCCGGGGGGGAGTCCTCCCAAGAGTCATCACAGGGGAATGACGAGACGGGCGATCGCCCCCAAGCCCTGCGATCGCCTGTGGCCCCCAGTCGCCAAGGTCGGCCATCAACGCCCCCAGCCCCCTCGACCTCAGAAACAGGAACCGGAACTGGAGGCGGCTTGGCTTGCGCGGAAGGCTGCGAAGGAACCTATGAAGCTTCTGACTCGGAGAGGGTGGAACGAGATCCCCTGATTCGGGCTCGTCGTAATGAACGGGGAGAATATGACTATGAGTTGGTTGAGTCCAGTGGAAGTGCTGCCGCCGATCGCGCCGCCCTGGAAACGGCCCGTCAATCTCGTTTTGAGGGCGATCGCGATGAGTTTACCATCCGGGCGCAAGTGGCCCGGGATGAGGACGAGGCACGACGATCGCGCGAACGGGTTGAACGACAACGGGAACGCGCCCGAGAAGCGGCTGAACCGACTCCTAGCCCCGAGTCTCAAGAGACGGTGGTTCAGGAGTGGGACAATCCCGCCAGTTCAACGGTGAACTCCGATTGGGAGGAGGACTTTACCCCGGAACCTCTGGCTGAACCCCCGGTTGAGGAGAACGTTCCCCAGCCAGAAGCCACCCCCACGCCGGAACCGGTCTATCAGGAACCGAAAGAACCGGTTTATCAAGAACCGGTCTATCAGGAACCGGTTTATCAGGAACCGGTCTATCAGGAACCGAAAGAACCGGTTTATCAAGAACCCGTCCATCAGGAACCGATGCAGAAAAAATAGGACTATCCTGACCGCTTCCCAGGGAGATGAACCATTAGCATTTATGGGTCTGTCAGGGGGGTTGTTGTTCATATTGTTCATTTTCTTCAATGTCCATGCTACGATCGCCTCTTCTCGTTGTGTCTCTACTCAGCTTCAGTCTGGGCTTTCCTCAACCTCATCTCGCCCAAGAGGTTGATGAGTCTCCCACCCCTTCCCCCGAGGTGATGGGGGAAACTCGCTGTGAGGGAGAGATGGAGAATGGGGTTCTACAAGGGATAGGACGCTGTGACTATGACAATGGCGATCGCTATGAAGGGGAGTTCCGCGACGGCCAACCCCACGGTGAGGGATTGTATGTCTTTGCAAATGGAGATCGCTATGAGGGAGCGTTTGAGGCGGGTCAACCCCACGGTGAAGGGGTTTGGGAGTTTCATGATGGGAGTCGCTATGAGGGACCCTCGGTGAATGGACGCTTTCAGGGACTGGGAACCTATGGGTTTGCAGAGGGAGATGTCTATGAGGGGAACTTTGAGAGGGGTGAGATGACGGGGGAGGGACGGCTGCTATTCCAGAATGGCGATCGCTGTGAGGGGGAATTTCAAGATGGGATGTTGCATGGACAGGTTAGCTGCGAGTATGACAATGGCGAACGCTATGAGGGAGAATTTCGCAATGGGATGAAACATGGATTGGGGGTTTATACCCTGGAGGATGGGACTCAAGTTGAGGGTCGTTGGGTTGAGGGAGAATTTCAGGAGTGATTTGTTCTCAAATCGGCTCGAATTGGGTCAATGACCATCGTTTTGGCTTGAAATTGGGTTAACTTAGGGTTTAGATAACGACAAAAATCATGAATTTAAATATCTTGACATCGAGTGGCATTGTTGCCATTCCTTTATTGGTTTTTTCCATATTATCCTTGGCGTTGATTGCCGAACGCTGTTATTTTTGGATTCAGCTTCTGCGGCAGCAAGACCGGATTATTAAAAAAGCATTTCGGCTCCTAGAATCGGATTGGTATTCGGCAATTCAATTGCTGAAAAAGAATTTACAGTTTCCCATGTGTCGAATTTTCTTGGAGGCGTTGGAGTTAGAAGATCCCACCATTGAGGAATTTCAAATCGCCCTGGAAACCGCAGCCCGCGCCGAAGTTCCGGTGTTACGGCGCTTTAATACGGTGTTTGATACCATTGTCGCCGTGGCCCCGTTATTGGGGTTATTGGGAACGGTGTTAGGATTGATGACCTCCTTTGCGTCGTTGCGTTTAGGAGATGTCAGCCAAAGCGACACGATTGGGGTCACGGGGGGGATTAGTGAAGCCCTCGGGTCAACGGTTTTAGGGTTGATTGTGGCAATTTTTACGTTGCTGTTTTCGAATGCTTTTCGCAGTTTTTACCGTCGTCAAATGTCTCTAATTGAGGAATACTCCGGTCGCCTAGAGTTGCAATTTAGGAAGTTGAAAAATACGTCGCGCCTTTCCGTGAAAAAATAGATTTAATAATCCTGCTAGTTGAAACTATCTTGAACCATGAAACTTCTTGACGACGACCCCGATATTCCCGCACAAATTAACATCGTCTCCGCCATTGATGTAATTTTTGCCATTTTAGCCTTCTTTATTATCTCCAGTTTGTTTCTAACTCGCAATGAAGGCTTACCCGTGAACTTACCCCAGGCCCAGAGTTCCCAAGTTCAACAGGAAACACGCATTACCGTCTCCGTCACCGCCGAGGGAGAGATTCGTGTTGACGAGGATGGGGTCACTCTCGAAGCTTTGCAAGACCGAGTGAGACAGCAGATGGCTGAGGTTGACACGACGTTAGTGGTGTTGAACGCCGATGAAGCGATTCCCCATGGTCAGGCGATCGCCATTATGGATCGCTTGCGTCAAATCGAAAACCTACGCATGGCGATCGCCACCCAGTCCCACCGCAACCCGTCTGAGTAGATGACTTCACCTGTTAGCTACCCCGCCAAGTCCCCTCAAATTCAGGATTCTCGGGGGTTCTTGGTCATCAAGAATACTATAGCAAAAATTGGTCTGAATAGGACAAAAAAACTTGGGAAAAGAAGGCAAGAGGCAAGAGGCATAACCCACCCCTGCCCCTCCCAGGAGGGGAAGGCAAGAGGCAAGAGGCAAAAGAGTACCCTTGTGGTCGCCCGAGGTAGCAGATTATCTTCCAACTCAGAGTATCCTTGCTGAGTGTCAATCAGGCAATCTTCGATTGCTATAACTGTCAATATGTAGAACGCAATATGTAGAACGCGATGAGTAGAACGCAATGAGTAGAACGCAATGAGTAGAACGCAATGAGGGGAACCCCAATTCGTCCATCTGAAACAGGTAAGACTGTCCCGATCGCCGCCTCTGACCTAACAGGGGGTTACAGCAAACAGGCGATTATCAGGGATATTTCCGTAACCCTCCATGACGGTGAATGGCTAACCCTGATTGGGGCCAATGGGTCTGGGAAATCCACCCTACTGCGGCTGCTGAGTCGTTTGCTTCCCCGCCAACGGGGCCAAGTGTTTCTGGCTGGGGACTCCCTCGACGAACTCTCGAATCAGGCGGTGGCCCAAACCTTGGCGGTTCAAACCCAGCAACAGCCCCCCGTTCCCCCAGGGATGACAGTTTGGCAATTAGTGGCCATGGGGCGATCGCCTCATCAGCCTTGGTGGCAATGGGACAGTAGCCCAGAAGACCGGTTTTGGATTGAAAATGCCCTAGAATCAACGGATTTACGGGATTTTGCTGAGCGTCCTTTGGCACAGCTATCTGGAGGCGAACAACAACGGGCGTTTCTCGCCCTGGCCTTGGCCCAAAATCCCCAGGTGTTGTTCCTCGATGAACCCACCACCTTTTTGGATATTCGCTATCAGTTAGACCTGTTGGAGTTGCTGAAACGCTTAAATCGCGATCGCCGTCTCGCCATTGTCACCGTCCTCCATGACATCAACTTAGCGGCCCGCTATAGCCATCGTCTCGCCTTAATCCAACAGGGGCAGATTTTAGAGATTGGCCCCCCCAAAGACGTATTAACGCCGGAGAATCTTAAGCAGGTGTTTGATATCGAAGCCTTAATCCTCGATACCCCTGTTGGCTTACAAGTTTGTCCCTTGCGTCCGGCCCAGTCTCACTGAGGAGTCTGTAAGTCAGGATCTGGCGACAGGTTGCGATGGGATCTCCTCGGTTTCTTCCTCTGGGAAGTCATCGCGAGGTTGGAAGTAATGGAATAGGTTCGCAAGGGCAAATTCGGAGGCTTCGTTGAGGTACTGAGGAATTAGGGTTCGATGACCTTCTTGCTGGGCGCGATCGCAAATATAGTCAATGCAATCAACCCGTAACTGGGGCTTCATCATCAGCCGAATCTGGTCACAGAGGGCTGGAGGGTGTGATTTTTGCTTAAAGTTTTCATATTGGGCGATCGCCGGAAGTTGAGAAAGTTCCTCCTCGGAGAGTTCGCCATCGGAGGCGGGAGGGTTGCTAATTTCTAAGGATTGCAATTGTTCTTTGTCTTCTGGGGGGAGCGATCGCACCCAATCGAGTTGATTGCGTTCCACATTCAAGAAGGCTAAATCGTTATCATGGATATGCAGTAATTCAGGTCCCACAAAATCCAACTCTGCTTCTGTTTCACAGCGATTGATAACCTCAACTCCATCCTCACGAATATGCTCTTCCAAAGTTAATAAAGACTGAGATGAAGACCCCAATTGATTTTGTAGGGAATAGCTGCGGGCGATCTGATGTTCAATAAGCCAAGCACATTCAACCCGTCTTAAGTATCCAGGAGCCTGAACATCGTCTAAGATATGGGGATTGCGATAAATTGACAATGCTTCTTGTAACATTGACCGAGCATTGGCTAAATCTGCATTACGAATTGACTCACTATCACAGGACAAGCCAGTTTTGATTAACTCCATTGCACTGCGAAATTGTCCATAGGCTTTCACTAACTCCAGCCGATGCTGCTGAAATTTAACATCTTCAGCCACTCGGTCTAACTGCTCCTGAATCGCTTGTCCTTGGTCTTGGATGAGTGAGGTTAGATCGAGAAAACCTTTATCAATTTTGACTCCTAGCTTTTCAACATCTTGTCGCAGTTTAAAAATTTGCCTTAGGCTGACTGCACCGAGGGCAACATTGGCTACAGTTCCCACACCAATGAATCCCATACTTGTTTGCAATACGCCTAAAGACCTTGTGACGTGAACAAGCTGTCCGATGATATGGTCGTTTTGCCCAATAATATACTTGTTTTGCCCAACAATATGGTGATTTTGGGCAACGGATATAACTCCAGTCAACCCAGCGATTGGATTCATCCCTAATAAAGGGGTTTGACCCACGCAACCAATGGCGTGACCCACAAACCGACCCGTCGCCTTATCGCGAGCCATGCCAATCATTTGACCCGTCCCTTTCTTGAAAACATGGGAGTACGCCCCAGAAGCCAGGCCCGCTTGAATATGAGGCAGGAATATAAAACCCATTATAGTGAGACACCGCACTAGGAGAATATTTCCGATTTTAGCAGTTTTTTGAGGGTTGACAAGGCTTGTCTTTTACAAATTGAAATATTATGTAAATTTTCTTGATATTTTATTATCAACAAATCATAACTTTTCGGAATAGACCCTCATCCAGGAAAAAAGTAGTACAATTTGAGAAAAGATCTATCGCGAGTAGGGTGATGAACAACAGACCAGTGGGAACCGAGGCGATCGCCTTGCTGTCACGAGTGACGGGAAAAGACCTCAACCCCAAGCATATCACTCCATCTGTCCTATTTATCACAGCTCTCTCAACCCTACTGGTGGGTTCCATGTGTCTCGATAGAGTAGCGAGCGATGATAAAAACCGTTACCTCCTAAGGACCTTGAAGCAGGTCGTTGCGTCTGAAGGAAATTTGCACCGCTTCACTCAGTTGATACTCAATGGAGTTAAAAGATATCAGATCTATCGTGATATTAAAGCTCTACGTATTTTAACGGTAAGGTTTTCTCCGTCTGAGAAGCTGTTACTCCTCATTTTTGGCTACAGGATGTCTAGTATTGGTGGGATGATAAACGCTAAAGAATGTTCTTATTTAAGAAAAATCGGAACTCACCTTAAACTTCAGCCTCAACATTTAAAAGTGTTAGAAGCCACATTCCAGAGTCAGCCAGTTCGCGATCGCGTTGCTTGGGCTGAAGTTTGCGAACTACTAGACTCCTCTAACTTTGAAAACAAAGCATCGGTGGTAAAGAAAGCCGCCAGTCTAATTGAAGACAAATTCCCAAAAGTGGCAGAGAAGTCATCAGAAGATCTGGAAACAACAACAGAAGACGAAGTTGATTTAAGATTAACTCAATTCAACAACTCCAAGAATAAAATTGGTCTTCAAGGATATGAGTTTTTAAGGGTTTTACAGGATTTATGCAATCGTAAGGTGATAGCAACAGAGCTATTAACTACAACTCGTGAGTTATTAGAAAATCTTTCTGATAGCCGCTTTCGTATTTCCGTGATTGGTGAATTTAGCAAGGGTAAATCCACCTTTGTTAATGCCTTAATTGGGGCTAAAATACAGCCTGTTCGAGCGATTCCTTGCACGGGAACCGTGAGTATTTTGCGCTACGGAAAACAGACCCGTGCCGTCTGTCACTACAACGATGGAACAACTCAGACGATACCCATTGAAGAGTACAGCAAAAAGGTAACGATTAGCAAGTCAAAATCTCAAAATATCGAAGACCTCAATCATGAACTTGCCAATTCCTCCCTTAAGTCTATTGTGCTTGAAACTCCCAAACTAAAATTTTGCAGAAAAGATGCTGAGATTATAGACTCTCCAGGTTTAAATGGGCATCCTGAGCGGACTAAAATCATCCAACAGGTAGCTAAAAACACGGATGTCATTATTTTCTTGATGAGTGCTCAAAATATTTTAAGGGAAAATGAGTGCCGTTTATTTAATGAAATTCGGAATCCCTTTGCAATTGAGACACAGAAGGGAGTTCAGCCAGCCTCTAATATTTTCATGGTTGTCAACTTCCTTGATATATTGCTTGACGACGACGATGATGAAGATTCTATCAATGCTATCAAAAGTCGGGTCGAGGATTTCTGTTTCCATGAACAGCCTAGGCGTATTCAAGGAGCTAACCGAGTTCACTATATTTCTGCCCGAAAAGCTATCCAGGCTAAGTTTAACAACGAAAATAACTCATATCGTCGTGATTTTGAGAATTTAACCAAGGCCCTTGAGGAGTTTTTAATGGCTGAGCGAGGCTCACTGAAGCTCCAGCGATTTTCAGATGGTTTCAACCAACTCATGACCGATGCATTAGCTGCAATTCAGGACTACCAAAACTTACAAGAGTCCAGTCTTGAGAATGTGGATCTCACTAAAACAGAGGTTTTCGAGAGAATGGCACAAGCGGGAGCCTGTCAAGTCCGAGTTGAAAACCTTGCCAAGAAACTTTATGCTCAGGTGAGTGCTCTAGCTGCTAAGTCCCTTGAAGAATGGCAAACGGGGCTGAATGAAAAGATGTGTGTCAAATCAGAAAGCTGGACATCTGAGTATGAATGGTTACGCAGTCGTGATGAGCTAATCGAGGACTATATTCAGCAGTTTAAGCATGACCTGTTAGAGGAAATTAAAATTTGGGTCAAGCAAGACTTAATCAAAAAAGTTATCAAACCAGGACTTGATGAGCTTGACTCCTTCATTGCCAAAGAAATTGAATCAATCAAAGAAAAATTTGAGCAACATCGGTCAGGACAAGAGGACTATGAAGAAAGTTGGGTTTTTGCTAGTACATCTCAACGGAAGACCGACGAGGAGTCAAAATCAGGTCTAAATGTAGGGATGCTTGGTTTAGGAAATTCCCTCATTTCTGGACTATTTTTGGGTTCGTTTATCTCAAAAATTGCGGGGGTCATCGGGAGTAGAATGTCTGGATTTAGCTTAAAGGGAATGTTAGATATTAATACCATAATTCGTGAAAGTTTGATTGAGGAAGGAATTACGAACTTCAGAACTTCTCAAGAAGATATGACTACGGAAATTAAAGTTTACATTGCTAAAGCATTTACTCGACGAGTTAATACTTTTAGTGAAATCATAACAAATACCCTATCGGTGTATGAAAATGACATTGAGCGCCTAGTCAAACTCGATACTCGACCAAAAGAAGAACACGCCTCGGAAATGGAATGGCTGAATCAGCAACGGGAGCGATTGCAAGGGATTCAACAGGAGATTAACCAAATCCTGTCAGTCTAACGGCGTTCCGCACTCTCACATTCATGCAACTGTCGGGGAGAGTTATCAGTGGTTGGGGGGAGTCATCTGAAGCCAGCCGAAGATGCGATCGCACGTCAGAGTTAGGGGAAGGTTAGCCAACTGGGGGAGTGGTGTGGACCCTTCATAGAGGATTGGTTCACGCTGGGGTTGGAAGACGAGGATGGAGCGATCGCCGGGATCGACGAGCCATCCCATTTGACTCTCATACTGGAGACAATGGAGAAGTTTTCCGGCGACGCGGTTGGGACTTTGCTGGGGGGAGAGGATTTCAATCACCCAGTCTGGCGCCTGTTGGACATCATCGACGGGTTCCCCAGACGCATCTAAAACAATCCGTTCCCAGTAAAAGACAGCGATATCCGGAACCAGGGAGCGATCGCCAAAGGTGCAACGCAATTCGGAAAACCCATAGGCGAGTTGTGCGTCTTCGGCGACGACGTTAATCGCTTGGAGTAGCTTTGTTTGAAGCCGCGAATGACGCGCCTTTGGCATCGGTTTTTGGATAATTTGTCCATTGATATATTCGCTCTCTGGCTGAGTTGGCGGTAAGTTCAAGAACGCCTTGAGACTGAGCGACTGGTGTTGGCTTGTTGTCATCGTTCGAGAATCCCTTGGTAAATTTCTTGCAGGGAAATATCGAGTGAGATCGCACTCAAAGAAATCGTCGTGTCTCGGCGATCGTACAGTCGCAACGACCATTCCTTTTCATCCCGACGCAGGAACTGTTCCACACGGGGTTCATTTTGATGGACTAATAGATATTCGCGAAACTCAGGAATCGATTGATAATAGCGAAACTTGTCCCCGCGATCGCGGGCCTCGGTGGAGGGAGAGAGGACTTCGACAATGAGACAGGGATTAAGAAGTTCATCCCGGCGATCGCCATTAAACCGGGGTTCTCCTGCAATCACCAGAACATCAGGATAAACCGCTTGTTGATACTGGGGAATCCAGAGGCGCATATCCCCAGCGCGAACCTGATAGGATTGGTCTCGTCGACCCAGATTCAGGTAGGTCACCCAATTTAAGGCAATTCCATTATGCTCGTAGGTTCCGCCGGTCATCGGAACCACCTCGCCATCACGATACTCATGACGAGTCTCAGCCATCTCTTCCCGGCGACGGTATTCATTGATAGAAACCTGAAGCGTTTGCAGGTTGGCGGTCACGATTGTGAGTCCTCAGAAGCGTCTATATCCGAGAGGCGATCGCCCTCTTGCCAAAGTCTATCTTGCAACGAGTCATCACAATGACTATGCAGATGAATCGTGGTGGCGACAAGTTCCGCGATAATGGTAGCGCGATCGTCGGGGGAGAGGGGCGATCGTAACTGGTTTAACAAATCGAGCGTCACCTGACAGTCCTCGGCTAGTTCCTCTAGGAGGCGATCGAGGGTGCTATCTTGGCTTAACTGTACTCCTGTCTTGACTGGCATTATTGCGACTGGTGTTGGCTTGTTGTCATCGTTCGAGAATCCCTTGGCGAATAGCTTTAAGCCTTCAAGAGCTTTTCACACAAAGCTGCTTATCCTCATTGAAAATCGGAAAGTCATCCCAAGTTCTACCATCTAGCGTGCGTCCATTTCTTTTTTTCTGAACTCCACCCCATTGCTTAAAAAAGAAAGGCACTCCAGAACTCAAACACTGATCTCTGATTTCCCTAACCCACTCAATCTTCATGGGACGTGACCCAGGCCCAGACTCTCCCCCAACAATCACCCAGTTAATTCCTTGTAAGTCTAAGTCAAGAGGACCGATGAGGGGTTCGCAAGATAGAAAACGAATTTGTGCCGGAATTTGTTTGAGAACCTCATATCGCCAAGTCCAGGCTTGAGATTCGACACTGACACCCGCCCAGACATTAGACGGCCAGCGAGCGAGTTGCCTAGACAGTTCTAACATCCGTTCAGGACGCTTAGTTAACAACTGAAATTGATGCCAGTGAGCTTTTTCCATAACATCAAAGACATTTCGCACAAAATCGAGGGGAATCTCATCATGAAATAGATCGCTCATCGAATTGACAAAAATTAGGCGCGGCTTTTTCCATGACAACGGCATCGCGACGCGATCTGGCCATACTCGAATATCAAAACCTTGCTCGTAGGGATGCCCTTTGATACCACGCCAGCGTTCCGCAAAACGCTCAGCATAGCAATTCAAGCACCCTGGGCTAACTTTGGTGCATCCCGTAGTAGGATTCCAAGTCGATTCTGTCCATTCAATTGATGATTTAGAAGACATGGCTTTGACTTGTGTACTTTTCTCTATTCTATCTTAATCGAACTCTATCTGTTAATCGGGGCTGTCCATTTTTTCCAATAGATTCAGCTTCCAAGATACCTTGCTGGTAAAGAGGTATAAATACTTCAGCTCGATATTGCTTTCGTTTCAGCTTGCCCAGAGATAAAATACTTTCGCGATCAAGTGTTAAAATAAGCTTTGTAATCGCGTCATCTAATTTAGTCCATTCGGAACATATATCTGCTAAAATACTATCGAGGTAAAGGGTTATACGATCTAGTTGATCTTGATTTTCTTTATCCCACTCTTTCTCTAAAAACTTAATAACACTTTTACTAACATTTTCTTGAAAAAATAAGCTTTTGTTTTCTTCATAAATCATATCATTCAAAAAAATACCAAAAGCTTTTTCAGGATACCTGCTACAAGCAATAATATGATATTTAGGTGCGGCAGAATTAAACTTTTCTTTAATCTCAAAACTTACAACACCTTTAAACTCGCATTCGTCTCTCAGTTTCTGTTTGTAATGTTCAATTGCCCACTTTGCAAAAGTTTGAGCCGGACTCTTGGTGAATTCCTGCCATTTGTCTCTCCATGCTTTCTTAGAAGATTCTCCAAGAAATGAATCAACTTTTTTAGCAAAGGTATCTCCCGTTGTTTTTCCTTGTTCTTTCCATTTTTTGGACATGGCATTTCCAACTTGCCTAGACAAGTAGCCATTATGAAAAAGAATAAATAATTCGCCGCCAAAATTTATCTGATATTCTGCAATCCTTTTAAGGGATTCAAAACCTACGCCATTCGGACTAAATGTATCTAGAAAAAATAGAGAGGGACAAGGTTTGTTTGAATCCCGTTTAATGTCTTCCATTAATCTATTTAAGATTTCTTCAAATCCAGATGGTGGATAAATTTTATAATCTAGCCCTTCTCCTACCGCACAACAGTTATCTATAAGTTTTTGATTCCTTTCTCGATTTTCTTCTATAAAAAAACATCTTAGATTCACCCGATTTTCTGACTCGAGAATGCGAGCTGTTTTTAATGCAATTAGCGGAGAACCATCTTTATCAGAAAAATTCGCTTCGTATCTTTTCCAGAAATAAGATTTTTTAATAAACTCTTCGATACCACCAATTGTACCTTCTTCATATTCTCCACTTCCCGCAAATCCATCAATGTAGTTAATGGTATCGCTCAAGGATGCTAAATTGTAGCAGCTTGCCTGCAAATACTTTAAAATAATCCTATGTTTAGCAACTGACCATTTACGTTTACGGGCAAAAAAGTCATGTTCGGCATTTGCATCGTCATCGAATAACGAAAGTTGTTTGTTCATTGTTCTCTTTCACAAGTGATGTTTTCTAAATCAAACTAAAACTAAAGGGGCAAGCAATGCTCACCCCTTCAGTCTAGCGCTTACGCCTTCGCCACCGCTTTCTCCTTAGCATCATCCGACGCCAAGAACTTCTCCAACTCCGTCAACGCATCCGCATCCACCTTCGTCTGCATCGGACAGAACTTCGGTCCACACATCGAGCAGAACTCCGCCGACTTGTAGATATCCGCCGGAAGCGTCTCGTCATGGTATTCCCGAGCGCGTTCAGGGTCCAGAGATAACTCAAACTGCTTGTTCCAGTCGAAGTTATACCGCGCCGCCGAGAGTTCATCATCACGATCGCGCGCACCCGGACGACGACGAGCAATATCCGCCGCATGAGCCGCAATCTTATAGGCAATCAAGCCATTGCGCACATCCTCAGCATCCGGTAACCCCAAATGCTCCTTCGGCGTCACGTAGCACAACATCGCCGTTCCATACCAACCGGCCATCGCCGCACCAATGGCAGAGGTAATATGGTCATACCCCGGCGCAATATCCGTCACCAACGGACCCAACACATAGAAGGGTGCTTCGCTGCACTCCTCCATCTGTTTCTTGACGTTGAACTCAATCTGGTCCATCGGTACATGGCCCGGGCCTTCCACCATCACCTGAACATCATGTTCCCAGGCGCGTCGCGTCAACTGTCCTAGAGTTTTCAACTCCGCCAATTGCGCTTCATCACTGGCATCATGGGTACAACCCGGACGCAGAGAATCCCCTAAACTGAACGACACATCGTATTTCTTGAAGATTTCGATGATGTCATCAAAGTGAGTATAGAGGGGGTTTTGCTTGTGATGATGTAACATCCAGCGGGCCAGGATTCCGCCACCGCGAGAGACAATTCCCGTAATACGATCGCGCACCAACGGCAAATGTTCAATCAAAATTCCCGCATGAATCGTCATGTAGTCCACACCCTGCTGAGCGTGTTTCTCAATGATATGCAGGAAGTCATCGGCGGAAAGATTTTCCACACTCCCATGGACACTCTCAAGGGCCTGGTAAATCGGAACCGTACCAATGGGAACCGGAGAAGCCTTGATAATGGCCGTGCGAATCACATCCAAGTCCCCGCCACCGGTAGACAAGTCCATGACGGTGTCCGCACCATACTTCACCGCCAAATTAAGTTTGGCAACTTCGTCCTCGATATTAGAGGTGTTAGGAGACGCACCAATGTTGGCATTGACTTTGCATTTCGATGCAATGCCAATGGCCATCGGTTCGAGGTTGGTGTGGTTAATGTTGGCCGGAATAATCATCCGTCCTCGGGCCACCTCGTCGCGGATTAACTCCTGAGGGAGATTTTCCCGCTTGGCAACGTAGTCCATCTCCTCAGTAATGACTCCCTGACGAGCGTAGTGCATCTGGGATACATTACCCTGACCGCGTCGCTTAGCTACCCAGTCTGTACGCATATTGAATTTCCTCGATAAACAGCTTCCCTTCGCCGGTACTAGCCGGTCTCAGGTTCTAAGGGTGTAAATCTCAGCCTGACGACTCAGGCACCCCTAGCTTGCTTAAGTGTATCGAGTCTAACATCATTGTGGGGGCGATGGAGGTGGGGGCGATCGAAGCTTAAGGGTTTCTAAGGATTCTCCGCTGTCTCTGGACTCCCAGAACTTCCAGAAAAGGCCCCTTGCAACTCTTGGCGAAAGCGCAACAGGGCCAGAAACTCCTCAACAGTTTGCCGCCAATAGGACTGAGGTTTCATCTTCGGCAACAACCTTTCGCGAAACTCTGCCTCCAAGTGAGGATTCATCCAAATAGCAAACTGACGAAACGTCGAACGTACCGCCCAATCATACTTATCCTGACTGGCCAGAATATCCTGGCAAAATCGCTGGAAAATTGCCCGAGAAAACCCATCACTCCAGTCCCACTCACAGACCTGTAAGCGGCTTAAACTGGGATGACGCTTACTCATCATCTCCGGGTGGGCCTGGAGATGTGCAAGAATCCAGGTTTCCCGTTCCTCCTGGGGTAAACTGCACAACAGACGGCCGTCCCGTTGCGAACTCTCCTCAAGTCGTCCCGGAATTGGCCAGCGCAACAACCGCCGTGTCCAACTGAGATCCCCATGACGCATAGCCGCCACAGCCCAACCCTCCAACAAGCAATCCTTGAGGGGATGTTCTGCCGCTAATCCTAGCCAAACCTCAATCTCGTCTCCTTGCGCCCAAACCCGAGGCGGTACTCGGGCCAATTGTTGCAAGAACCACCAAGGTTGCCGAGACATTTTGGCTGGGGCCTTCTCGCGCACCCCATCCCGCTGCATCGGCCCAGTCACCGTTTCCGGTAGCGTCACTTGTAATCCCTTGCTATCTCGCCAAAGCCGCTGACGAACCCACTGCGTCACCCGTTTGAGAAACTCAGAATCGGCAAGTTGCGTCAGTAGCTGCGCCGCCATCTCCCGCACCTGCTGACTTTTATCGGCTAAGGCTGCCTCCAAAAACGGCTCGTCAGCAGCACTTAAGCCCTGATGGAAAGTTTTGAGGTATTCCGTGCGATCGCCGGCTTTATGCCTCTCCCAGACCCCTCTAACCCACTCTCTCGCTCGGTCAGGGTCAGTTAACCGCATCTGAGTTAACCGCAACAAACGAGTCGGTAAATTGCCTTTACGCCAGCCCTCCTCCGGCGTTCCCCCCACCATCAAGGCTGCAAACTGCCAATCGGGGTTTTGGGCCGCCAGCCAGTAGCCGCGATCGCCCAACACCGGTAGTATCAAAGGGCGAAGTTGCCGCCGTACTCGGCCCACCTCCAACAACTCCGGCAAAACCTGCGGCGCCACTCGCACCTGGCGATATTGCGCCCAACCCAGCCAAAGAGACAATCGTTCGGGAACCTCCTCCCCAGCCAAAATCCCCTCTAGCAGCCGACTCGCCGCCGCCGAACAAACGGGCAACCTCTCCAGCGGCGCCACCACTGGACGGACATCATCCCCCAGCTTGGGAAACACGCGTCCTGCCTGACGTTGTACACTGGCGATCGCCAACGCTTGCAAAATCTCCACTTCTACGCTATCACCATCAATCAGAGGTTGAATCTCCTCCGACAGCGGCACAATCTCCGCCAACGGTCGTTTTCCCAACCGTTGCGTTCCCAACAAAACCGCCTTAACCAGCGCCTCCCACACCACTCAACACACCTCCCATCAACCCCTCCCCAGTCTACAGCAGCCAACAGAATTCCCCCCATTGCCTATTGCCTTCTTGCCTTCTCCCGCCTCTTGCCTTTTGCCTTTTGCCTTTTGCCTTTTGCCTCATTAACCATGTTCGATCGCCCTCTCGGTTCCGTCATCCAAGGTTCTCTCAGTCACGGCCTAGAAATTCGTCTCCATCCCGACGTTTCCGTTGAAGAAATGCGCGTCGGCAAATTCCTCGTCGTACAGGGAAGTCGAGCGCGGTTTTTCTGCCTCCTCACCGACGTTTCCCTAGGAACCGCCAGTCAGCGCGTCTTCGCCAACCCGCCTCATCCCGAAGATGACTTCCTACAAGCGGTTCTCGCCGGCAGTGGAACCTACGGAACCCTCGAACTTACCCCCATGTTGATGTTAATGACACGGGATGCCGAAGAACTAGCCCGCGTCATGTTACAGGCCAGCGGCCAAGGGGTTAATCAAAATGGGCGCAAGGGCAAAAAATCCAAGAAATTAGCCTCCTTTGAGGCCAACAGTAGCGCTGAATTGGAATTACTGCCGGTTAAAACCATTCCCAGTCACTTTTCCCAAGTCTATGAAGCCCTAGAAACTGATTTTCGCTCGGTTTTTGGCTGGGAAGATGACCCGACTCGTAAAAACTTTGCGATCGGTAAACCCCTCGATATGGACGTTCCCGTCTGTATCGACCTCGATCGCTTCGTCGAACGCAGCAACGGTGTATTTGGCAAATCAGGAACCGGCAAATCCTTTTTAACCCGTCTTCTTCTCTCCGGGGTTATTCGCAAAGACGCCGCCGTAAACCTCATTTTTGATATGCACTCCGAGTACGGTTGGGAAGCCCAATGTGAAGGCAAAAATATCAATACCGTCAAAGGGTTGCGGCAACTGTTTCCCGGCAAAGTAGAAATGTACACCCTCGACCCCGAATCCACCCGACGGCGAGGCATTCGCGATGCTCAAGAATTGTATTTAAGCTATGACCAAATCGAAGTTGAAGATATCAGCTTAGTGCAACGAGAGTTAAATCTCTCCGAAGCCGCCATTGAAAATGCTATCATTCTCCGCAACGAATTTGGCAGAACCTGGATTACGGAATTGTTGGCCATGGAAAACGAGCATATCCAGGTGTTTTGTGAGGAACGACGGGGCAACAAATCCTCAATCATGGCTTTGCAACGCAAGTTAATGCGCCTCGATGAATTGAAATATATCCGCAACACTTGTCCTCAGAATTATGTCAATCAAATCCTAAATACTCTGCAAGCCGGAAAACACGTGGTGATTGAGTTTGGCTCTCAGAGTAATATGTTGTCCTATATGTTGGCAACCAACGTCATTACTCGCCGCATCCACCAACATTATGTTAACCAATCGGAGCAGTTTTTACAGAGTAAGAATCCCCTTGACAAACCGCGCCAATTAGTGATAACAATCGAGGAAGCTCACCGCTTTTTAGATACCGCCTCCGTGCGCAGTACCATTTTCGGAACCATTGCCCGTGAAATGCGCAAATATTTTGTCACCTTGTTGGTGGTCGATCAGCGTCCTTCGGGCATTGATAATGAGGTCATGTCTCAGGTGGGAACTCGGATTACGGCCCTGTTGAATGATGACAAAGATATTGATGCGATTTTTACTGGGGTATCGGGGGGACAGAATCTGCGATCGGTTTTAGCGAAGTTAGACTCAAAACAACAGGCGTTAATTTTGGGTCATGCGGTTCCCATGCCGGTGGTGGTTCAGACGCGTCCCTATGACCAAACTTTCTATACTGAGGTGGGGGATTTAGATTTAGATGACCTCTCTGACGACCATGTGGCGGAAATTTCTGAAGCGGCGAAGTTGGATTTAGGGTTTTAAGGGTTTCATACCATTTTCCAAAAATTGTATGAAAAATTTTCCCGCATCTGCATAAAAACCTCCCTCCCCAGCGTTAATGGACTAGAACGCCACCCAGGAGGGACACCGATGACCATCCAAATTGAGCAAATTGCCCAGTTTCTCGACCATCGAGACTGGCGCTATGACCTGCAAGCCGAGAAGAACCGCATCATCACCGCCGTGAACTCGGATATCGTCGAGCAATTCGTGATTGTGATTGCCGTGCAGGAGGAGGGGGAGTATCTCAGCCTCTTTGCCCCACAACTCCTTTATCTTAAAGACCATCACTACAAAGGCGTTGCCTTTCAGACCATGTTAGCCATGGCGTGGGAAGTCAAGTTATTGCGTTGGGAATATAACCCCAGTGATGGGGAAGTGCGCAGCAGTACCGGCATCGCCGTGGAGGATGGTCGGGTGACGGAGAAACAGTTTAATCGTCTCTTGTCGGGGTTGATTCAACTGACGGAGGAGGGGATGACGCGGTTGAAGCAGGTGTTGGCGACGGGAGAGGACCCTGGACGAGTGGGGGTCGAGGCGCAGTTACTGGCGGCGTTACAGGAGATGTTGCCCGAAGAACTCCTCGGACAACTGGGGGCGCAATTGCAACAGTTGAGTGACCCCGATGCGTGACCAGAGACCGGGTGTCTTGAAGACACTCGGTCTCTCACCCCAACTCGTTTATGACCCGTTATCAGCGCAATAATCATGATGCACGTTCAACAAATTTGTGAGTTTCTGCAACAGCAACACTGGGCCTACCAGTCCAATCCCCAAGAACAACAGGTTCAGTTACAGCGAGAGGGGTTGACGGTCTTGATTTCCCTGGAAGAGGATGGCAAATTTGTCAAGATCGTTCTGCCCCAAGTGTTGACCCTCAACCCAGACCAGCCTCACTATGAACTGGGGTTGCAATGCCTACTGCATCTGGGGTGGCAACAGGATAAACTGGTGCGCTGGCAACGAGACCCCAGGGATGGGGAAGTGCGCCTACAAGCGGATTTGCCCCTGGAAGATGGGGAACTCAGTTCACGGCAGTTTTGGCGCACCTTGCAGGGATGCTTGCAGATTGCTCAACAGGGACGGAAACAGGTGCAACAGGTGTTGCAGACTGGAGCAGAAAGTGGCAGAACAACTCGGACGACGGGGATGAATTCTGGGGTTAACGCTCAAGCCGGGGAACAGATGGCGTTTCTGTCAATACTATTTAAGAAAATTTTAGAGTGTAACGGTGCAGCTGAGCAGATTTATCCCCTTCTTCGGGAACATCTCAGTTTACTCAATGCCGATTTAATCCCAGCCTTGCAGCAATCCTGGCAGAGTCTGCAACGTCAGAACCCTGAACAGTCCCAGGAATTAGTGCCAGCATTATTTGTGACGTTTGGCAATTTGATTCAACAATTTCCTTTGGGGAATCGACCTTTAAATCTTGAAATTGCGATCGCCTGCTATCACGCCGCCCTCACCGTCTGGACTCGTGAGACCGCACCCTTAGATTGGGCAGGGACCCAACATAACCTGGGGACTGCCTACTGGCAATTGCCCACGGGCGATCGCGCCAGGAACCTGCAACAAGCCATCGCCTGCTATAACGCCGCCCTCACCGTCAGGACTCGTGAGACCGCACCCTTAGATTGGGCAATGACCCAAACTAACCTGGGGACTGCCTACTCGGACTTGCCCACGGGCGATCGCGCGGGGAACCTGGAACAAGCCATCAGCTGCTATAACGCCGCCCTCACCGTCAGGACTCGTGAGAGGGCACCCTTACAATGGGCAGGGACCCAAAATAACCTGGGGAATGCCTACTCGGACTTGCCCACGGGCGATCGTGCCGAGAACTTGCAACAAGCCATCGGCTGCTATCACGCCGCCCTCACCGTCTGGACTCGTGAGACGGCACCCTTAGATTGGGCAACCACCCAAAATAACCTGGGTTTAGCCTACTGGCAAATGCCCACGGGCGATCACGCGGGGAACCTGCAACAAGCCATTAACTGCTATAACGCCGCCCTCACCGTCTGGACTCGTGAGACGGCACCCTTAGATTGGGCAATGACCCAAACTAACCTGGGGACTGCCTACTCGGACTTGCCCACGGGCGATCGCGCGGGGAACCTGCAACAAGCCATCCGCTGCTATAACGCCGCCCTCACCGTCTGGACTCGTGAGACCGCACCCTTACAATGGGCAACGACCCAAAATAACCTGGGGACTGCCTACTCGGACTTGCCCACGGGCGATCGCGCGGGGAACCTGCAACAAGCCATCCGCTGCTATAACGCCGCCCTCACCGTCTGGACTCGTGAGACCGCACCCTTACAATGGGCAACGACCCAAAATAACCTGGGGACTGCCTACCAGAAACTGCCCAAAGGCGATCGCGCGTCGAACCTGCAACAAGCCATCGCCTGCTATAACAAGGCCCTCAGCGTCAGGACTCGTGAGAGGGCACCCTTACAATGGGCAGGGACCCAAAATAACCTGGGGAATGCCTACTGGCAATTGCCCACGGGCGATCGCGCCGGGAACCTGCAACAAGCCATCGCCTGCTATAACAAGGCCCTCAGCGTCAGGACTCGTGAGACCGCACCCTTAGATTGGGCAACCACCCAAAATAACCTGGGGAATGCCTACTGGCAATTGCCCACGGGCGATCGCGCCGGGAACCTGCAACAAGCCATCGCCTGCTATAACAAGGCCCTCAGCGTCAGGACTCGTGAGACCGCACCCTTAGATTGGGCAACCACCCAAAATAACCTGGGGAATGCCTACTGGCAATTGCCCACGGGCGATCGCGCGGGGAACCTGCAACAAGCCATCGGCTGCTATCACGCCGCCCTCACCGTCTGGACTCGTGAGACGGCACCCTTAGATTGGGCAATGACCCAAAATAACCTGGGGAATGCCTACTTGCAATTGCCCACGGGCGATCGCGCCGGGAACTTGCAACAAGCCATCGCCTGCTATAACGCCGCCCTCACCGTCTGGACTCCCCAACTGTTCCCCTTGGAGTGCCTAAAAACAGCTCGCAACTGGGGTAACTTGGAATTTCGCGAAGGACAGTGGCACAATGCCTTAACCCAATACCAAACTGCCATCGAAGCCATTGAACAATCGCGCCGCTTTGCCCTCAGTGAAGAGCGTCGTCAGCAGATTGTGCAAGAGTCCATCTACGTTTACGAAAACGCCATCCAAGCGGCCATTAACCTCAAGGACATCGCCAGCGCCCTGGAAATCGTCGAACGAGTCCGGGCGAAGCGTTTAGTCGATTTGATGGCCACCGCAGACCTCTACCAAGATGGGGCAATTCCCGCAGCGGTTCAAGACTGGCTGCACCGACTGGACCAACTGGACCAAAAGATTGCCCAACGTCGTCAGAACGTCGCCTCCACCTCCACAGAGACTCCAGAAGCGCCAACGTCCCCGGAAGATTCCCCCAACACCCCGCCAGAGACTCCAGAAGATGACGCTGCCCCTGGAGACTCCCCCAAACTCCGCCACGGGGTCTCCCGTCAACTGCGCGCAGCAATGACCGCCACCCAGGAGATTCAGGAACTCGAACAAGAAAAACAGGCCATTCTCGACCAACTCAGCAACCGAGATGACGTGGTTGCCAAACTGCGAGAAGTCCAGCCGCCCAAACTCCAGGATTTTCAACCCCTCCTGTCTGAGAACACCGCTCTCGTCAGCTTCTACACCACTCGCACCGACACGCATCTCCTGATTCTCCGTTCTGGGGAGTCTCAGCCGGTTTGTTTCACCTGCCCGGGACAGGGACTCGAAACCTTGCAACTCTGGCTACGGCAGACTTGGGCAATGCTTTATCTCCAGGATGGTCGGCAGAAGCCCCGCTGGATTGCCCAAATGCCAGCCACCCTCCAGGAACTGGCGCAACGGTTGCACCTCAATGAGGTAATTGAGCAACATCTACAAGGGATTGAGGAACTGGTCTTGGTTCCCCATCTGTTTCTGCATCAAATCCCCTTTGCGGCTTTACCGATTCAGGACTCGGGCCAGCGCACCTATCTCGGAGACCGTTTCCGCCTCCGCTATGCCCCCAGTCTGCAAGTGTTGGGCTTCTGTCAGGGTCGCCAGGCGGTGGAGACTCGGGAGTATGGGACTGTGGAAAATGCCACCGATGATTTGCCCTTTAGTTCCTTTGAGGGGATGACGGTGGCGCACTTGTTTGAGATTGAGTCGCAACGGCGGCTGATTGGGGCGCAAGCCAAGACGACGGCGTACCGAGGCTTGTTGGAGGCGAGTAATTACCTCGTCAGCAGTCACCACGCCCAAAGTCGCTGGGATAATCCCCTGGAGTCGGGGTTAAAACTCAGTGATGGCACGATTACGGTCAGTCAACTGTTTTCTCCGGCTTGGCGCTTTCCGCAGTTGGAGGAGGTCTATCTCTCCTGTTGTGAGACGGGGTTGTTTCTGCCGGATAGTGCCCTGGATGAGCCAGTGGCGGTGAGTACGGGCTTTCTCTGTGCCGGGGCGCGGGGGGTGATTGCCAGTCAATGGTCGATTTATGATTTGTCGGCGGCGTTGGTGTCGGGGTTGTATCACCAGCAACGTCATCGGGGCTTGTCCCGGGTGGCGGCGTTGCAGCGGGCGCAGCAGGAGATGCGGCAGATGACGGGGGAGGAGTTTCAGCAAGCCTATGCTAAACCCCTCAAGACCTATCTCAAGTCGGAACAGCGACGGCTACAGCAAGACGTTGAGGCAGTGCATCGCTTGCAGAACGGGGAGCGACTGATTAAACGCTATTGCCATGAGGCGCATCCCTTTGAGCATCCGGTACATTGGGCGGGTTTAGGCTGTTATGGCTTGGGCTGAAATGCACTAATTGCACGTTTTGTCAAGATTAAAGAGGTGAAATCATGGATAAATTTGAGCGGTCAATGGGTCAAGAGATGGGGCAAACTATGAGTAGTTCACCCCAGTCGAGGACGGCCAAGATGACGCATGAAGACAAATGTCCCCCGGAGATTCATGAGCAACTCAAGGATATTTTTCGCCGAGCCTTACAGGCGGAGTCACCAGAAGAATGTAAACGATTACGACGAGAAGGATTAAACATGATGATGAACGCACCCAAGGAATGTTTTTGGCGGGGATATGCGCCCCACTATGAGGAGGATTTGCTCTATGTAGATGCTTCGCTTGACGCTTGGGACTATATTGAACGGAAAATCTATGGTGATATTCGCGGTTCGGGGACGGCGGAGGAGAAAGCCTACGACCCCGACAAGGGAGATGCTAGCCCCCTTACCCTCTGGAATATCAACTGTAAGGGCGCTTATGAGGATAACCGTCAGGAACGGAGGGACTTGATTCAGGAGACTCGCCTGGAGGCGGGAGAGATGGCTCAAGCGGATGATGAACCCAGCCGCTTGGAGAAGGTTCGCCAAGAGTTTGAGTTAGACCCGACTGGGGCTTTAAAGACTAATTTTGTCCGCCAAACTCCCCCGCCACCGATTACGGTTCAGTCGGTGTTACTCCGTATTTATGATTATGCCTCTTGTGGCGAAAAATGGACGCTGAAACGGTTGGCTGAGGAGTTTAATGTGTCTCCTGGGGTGATGAATGGGGCTTGGAGTCGAACGATTCGTCCTTTGTTGGCCCAGATGGGCGATCGGCTTTGTTGATGTGTATTGATAATTAGATTGACGACATTCAACCCAGAGGAACATTATGACGACTGAACAATTTGAAGAAAAATTCGGACAACTGATTCCGATTCCAAGTCGGGTTCATGACCAATTAAATGGTTTGCTGAATCGACTATCACCGGAACAAGTGCAAAGGATTCGTCCTCGGGCGATCGCCGTTTGGGTGGTGGCCCGCTATCTGAACCGCTTTGGCTATGACTGTGATTGGGAAGCCAGCAGTGTTTGGAACCCGGTTCTACAGGTGTTAACGGATTTTGCCGAGTTGGAGGTGTTTGAGGGCGATCGCCGTTTGGGGATTGTCGAATGTATACCCCTAGCTGCGGAGGCTGAGGCGTTGGAGATTCCTGAACAGGTGGCGTTGGGCGATCGCATGGCCTACCTTGCGGTTGAAGTGAATCCGCAAAACACCTGGGGAACGATTGTTGGCGTTGCGCCAGCAGTAGAAACGGAGTTCCCGGAACTGATCATTGAGCGCGAGGAGTTTTTATCAACGGATGCGTTACTCGATTTATTAGAAGTGGCTAATCCTCTTTTAGATGAGGCGTTGTTAGCGGAGTTACAAGCCTATTGGACTCGTCATGGCCAATGGTCTGAGGAGCAACGTCAGGGGGTTATTGCGCAATTAGAACGGGCGTTTGTGTTAGAGGATGTTGAGATTTTACGGGTGGAAACTGCGGCCCAGGAATTGGAAACGTTAATCTATCAATCTGTGGGACAGGATGTTCCTCTTGAGTTAGCCTTTAAGGAGGAGGACGATTCTTTGGGGGGCGATCGCCTGGAGTTACGAGAAATTCTCAAGCGCCTGTTTCAATCTTTACGAGAGGATTTAGATTAGGATATCGGTTAACTCATCCATTAACCCATCCATAGTAGGGGCGAAAAATTTTTCGCCCCTACCAGCCGGAACGCAACGTCTCCCATCTGTTCCTTAACTTTTAATAGGCAAAGACAAAACTTGGATTTGACTAATTTTTGATAGCTGTTTATCATTCGTGATTAATACCGCTTCACAGTCCCAAGCACTAGCAGCAATAATAGCATCAGGCATCTTTAGTCTATATTGTCGCCGTAGCTGAATTGTTTTTTCTGCAATCGTTTCATTGATAAAAACCTGAATCGAATGTTGTAATCTTGAGCGAATTAAACTTTCTTCCTGAGAAGATAAACCCTTGAACGATAAAATTTCAATAGTTGTGATAACAGAATAACCGATAATTCCATTGGGAATCGCTTGTCTCAGTTGATTGTTAAACAATGAAATCAAAATATTAGTATCAACAAGATAATCAATCTTCATCCCACTCCTGTCTAATTTTTTCTTGCCAAGCCAACCCATTCATTCCTTGAAACGCTTTTATTTTTCCTGCTAGCTGATTAAGGGGATGTGTTTTTGTCTGGGAATCGCTGTTATCTTGGTTGTCCTTCATTTTTTGACTAAGGTATTGCAATATCTCTTGTTGTTCTTGCCAAGATAGTTGTTCAAGTAAACTCAATACTTGCTCTGGTGTTATATTTAGAATTGGCATCATTTTTACCTGTTGGTATATCAGTTAATTTTAAATAAATTAACAAAATTCGTCAATCTTCATTCCCTAAATCGGCATCAACATGACCGAAGCCGCCACACCCCCTACTGTGATTTTATGGCTTAAATTCTGTTTCCAACGCATCTTGGAGAGTGAAAGGAGGTTCACTGGGAAAGGTGGAAGGTGGTAAATGAGTTTCCGCGATCGCCAACAACCGGCCTTTACGATATCCCCGTTCAAATCCCTCCAGCAAATAAGACTTTAAACTGGGATTATCCTCCAGTAACTCCTCAATATCCTGTCGCTGAACCGCGATGGTGGCTTGCCAAGATGCACTGCGTCGTTCCGGTTGATACCTCCATTTCAGCAGATGGGCCAACAAAATCCCTAAACGGTTGCTAAGTTCCCGTCGTTCCCGTTTCCCCATGCTTTCGAGTTCTTCGGCCAGGTGATCCCAGTCGAGATGTTCCACCTGGCGCGATCGCAGCATCGCACTTTGACGTTGAGTCCATTGGTAAAAGTCTAACTCGTACTCGCTCATCAGGGCTATAGGGTCATCAAGAAGTCGATAAAGCCAAATATTAGAGTCAATAAAAATTTTATCCATCGAATCGATCATGTATTTCATCTCTTGACAAATCACGCCATCCCGATGCTGCCAAAGGCTTTTCAGCAAGACGATCCAGCAAACGAGATGATTTAGGCTTAATCGTTACTTCGATAACCTCTTCACCAACCATACCGATATACTCCTCAGGAATCACAATTTTGCCTTCCTCCACCTTGGCAGTAAATTGAATCATGGCATTTATTTATTAGATTTCTCACGTTTATTTTAAACAACTTAACAAAACTCGTCAATAATATGGCATGAATTGGTCTCAATAGGACAAAAAACAGAGGAAAAGAAGGCAAAAGGCAACAGGTAGGGGATTCTCTGCCAACTCAGAGTGTCAATCAAGCCATCGAAGATTGCTATAGTCATGCCCTCAATCTGCATAAAAACCCCTCCCCCAAGCGTTACTCCCATGTCAGCCGACGCAACATCACAGTTGGAGTAACCGATGAAACTCAAATCCACGCAACTCCCCAACCCCCAAACCGAAGCCAAACACATCGCCGAAAACCTACGGGAGTCTCACCCGCAACTGAATCACCCCCCACAACCCCCTCGACTCTGGGAACGGCGCCTCAAGCAAGTCGTCTCACCGGTTCGCGTTCTCAAAAACCTCGTCTTCGCCAATCCCCAAGACTTTCATGGCCAAGTGTATGTCACCCCAGAGTTACAAGAGCATTCTAACCTCACGGCCCGGGTGATTACTGTCGCCAGTCTCTTCAACGCCATCACCAACCAACCCCTACTCTTCTTCGCCTTCAAAGACTTCGGAGGCTTGGCCGCTATTTCTGCCAGTTTAACCCTCAATCTCTTGCTGATTAAGTTCACCAACGACAACGGTACAGCGGTGGCGGGCCGCAAATATGGGAACCAAAGCTGGGCCAAAGCCGGCGCGGCGGCCATGATTGCGATGAGTGTGTTGCAATCCTTCGCCGCTGGGGTGGGGATGGAAGCACTGAATAATCGTCCCTTTTTGGCAGAATTAAAGGCCCAGGAGGAAATTGAACGACAAACGGAGAATTTGCAGGAGATTCCCGCCAGCAGTGAAGCCTTGGAAGCTGCACAGCGGGAATTTCAGCAGTTGCAAGGGGAGTTGGCCGGGATTTCTCGGGAGAACCCCAATTGGGATACGCTTCATGTGAAACTCTATGGAACGTGGGAGGAGCGCGATCGCGATTGGAGTCAGGTTCCTCTGGAAAATTTGCCCCTCCAACAACGCGTCTTCCGCCTCGAACGCCAGGCCCAAGCCATTAAGGAAGAGGCCCAGCAGGCCTGGGGGGAAAAATTGGCCCAACGTCAGCAACTCGGGGATGATGTTTTATTCCTAGAACAGCATCTACCGGCGGCGTTTGCGCGTCATTTTGATGAGGACTATGAGTTGAAATCGGGGACGGAAATTGTCCGCTTGGCGGTGCTAAGTCTTTACAATAAAGTCCTCAATTTGGATGTGGCCAGTTTAGGCTTTCCCCTGTTCTTCTTTCTCCTCTCCGTCGTCACCAGTGGGATCGCCTGCTGGCTCACCCTGGCCCATGCGCAACGCCAGGATGTGCAGATCTCCCGCGATGAGTTGGTGAGTGAGGCGATTCAGGCGCAAGTTGAGGCTTGGATTCGTGCGGCGGATGACGGTTCTGGAGAAAATTCCTGAGTTTTGCATAAATCCTAGCCTCTCCTGGGTTATGCCAACAGATCGGCGATCGCTCCACCGCTTCTACCCCTTCTCACACCTCTACCACTTCTTCAGGGGGCGATCGCCACTCCTTCAATCCCATGAGTGACAAGAAGGTTATCCCTATGCAAGCTCCTCACAATCCCACTCAAACGCCGATGCGGGTGACTCCACCCCATCTTACCCCTCTGGAGTCCCCCCGCCGTCACCTCGCCAGCGATCGCCAAGTTCTCCGTCGCTATCGCCAACTGGCCCGCCAAACCGGGAACTATGACGGGATTCCCCAACTGGCCGAAATTGTCCGCCTGGCTTCTGCTCGCCAACTGATTAGCCCTAAACAGGCGCAAGTCCTCTTGAATGACTTAAATGAGGTGGAGACCACTTTAAACGCCAATATCGAAGCCTTAGCCCAAGCTTTGGAACAGTTCAGCCAGGGGGTGCGATCGGGTCAAGCTCCCAGTTTAGAGGATCGGTTAATGGTACGCGAACAGGTGCGATCGCTCATCGAACCCCTCGACTGGCTGCTGGCCCTGGCCCGCCAACATCGTGATCCCGTTGAACCTGGCGTTAAGGAAGGAGTCGCCTCTTGCTATAGCGACACCATCAAGCGCGTCAACGATATTCGCTATAGCCTCGCCGCCATCACCGAGAAATTCCGCCCCCGGGTTTTGCAACGGCTGCTACGCCAAACCCGCAACCCCCAACTTCCTGAACTCGAACTGGCGGCGTTGGAGACGGCGATCGATGATTTACAGTTCACCTGTGCCGATTTAATCCCCCGTTTGCGAGCCAATATCAGCCGCAAAGTTCCCCAATTTTGGGGGTCATTTCCCAGTTAAGCTAAAGTGCATAAAAAACCTGCATAAAAACCCCAATTGACTGGGTTAATAGTTCGTCGGGAGGGCGATCGCTGAATCCCCTCCCCATTGCCGTCATTTAGGAGTCTAACGTCTCATGTGGAACCTAATGCAAAATCTCCTGGAATCCGATGAACCGAAACGAGAGATTCCGGCTGATGAGTTCTTTAAGCAACTCGAACAAGGAATTAAGAATTTTCATCTCATCAAAGTTGCCAATGCTAATTTACGGGGGCTGGATTTAAATAATATCGTCATTACCCAGAGTGAGTTACGCAGTTGTGATTTCAGCCAGAGTTCTCTTCTCCATGCTAACTTCCAGAAAACTTGTCTTCAAGGGACTAATTTTAGTCATTCTTTTTTGGCAGAAAGCAACTTCTATAAATCAAAATTAGTCGGTTGTAATTTTAGCGGGGTTCATGGAGAAAACGTCAATTTTTCCCATGTCAATTTACGAGGTGCAAATCTCACCTGGGCAGACTTACGAGGCGCCAACTTAGCCAAAGCGACCCTACAAGATGTCAATCTTTCCTACAGCAATTTAGAAGGAGCCAATCTAGGTCGAGGTCTTCTCGGGGCAACAACTTTAAGGATGTTGAAATTAACCGCTGGAACTCGGATCATTCGTCAAGGTTGGTGGCGTTTCAAGTCAGGCGCAAAACAAGAACAATAAGCCAAATAAATTCCCAAGCGACCACAAGAGGGCGACCACAAGAGGGCGACCACAAGAGGGCGACCACAAGGGTACGCCCCTACTGTTCCCTATTCCCTTCCCCTCTTGGGAGGGGCCAGGGGTGGGTTATCCCTATTCCCTGTTCCCTGTTCCCTGTTCCCTGTTCCCTATCTTTTGCCTTTTGCCTCTTGCCTCTTGCCTTTTGCCTTTCCTATCATGATGCAACTTAACATTAGCCAAACCCTAACCCACTCTCTGCGTCTTCTGATTCCGACAACGATTGATGGAAATCAGCCGACAGATACCTCTCACCTCGTTCGTCAAATCAATCAAGATCTCTGTCAATTATGCGGGGGAACCCTCTGTAAACAACATCGTGGCTATTATCAAAGCGATGAACTCGGCTTAGTAGAAGAGGTGATTTATGAAATTGAAGTTTGGACGACTGATTTTGGCTTGAAACAGGCTCAACACCTCCTAGAAGGATGGATTACCAAAATCCTGGTTGACTTGCGTCAAGAATCGGTCTTGCTGGGGATTGATGGAACCGTTCAGTTATGGGAATTGTCCCAGAAGCCAAGTTCCAGCCTAAATCAGTTCAGTCCAAACCAGTTAGGTCAAAACCAGTTAGGTCAAAACCGTCTTAGCCGTCCGTTGCCGGGCAGCGTCCAAGACCGCTTGACGCGCCCAATCATCCGCCGCTAAGATATCCTCTAAACTGGGGGTGGCTTTGTTTTGGTTGCGGTGGCGATCGCAGACGCTTTCAATCAGACGCGGAATATCTAAAAACTGCACCTGTTCATCTAAAAATAACGCCACTGCTTGCTCGTTAGCTGCATTTAACACCGCCGTCATTGAGCCACCCTCTCGTCCAGCTTGATAGGCTAACTCCATACAAGGATATTTTTGATGATCGGGTTCTCGGAAGGTTAAATCTCCTGACTTCACTAAATCGAACTGTTCTAAGTCAGTGGGAATCCGCTCAGGATAGGACAAGGAATAGAGTAACGGTAGCCGCATATCGGGCCAACCCAATTGTGCCAAAACGGAGGTATCTTGCAACTCAATTAAAGAGTGGATAATACTCTGAGGATGCACCACAATATCGATGTCATCGTAATCTAAACCAAAGAGATAATGGGCTTCGATGACTTCTAAGCCCTTATTCATTAAGGTGGCTGAGTCAACGGTGATTTTGCGCCCCATAGACCAATTGGGATGAGTAATCGCATCCGCAACGGTCACGTCTGCGAGTCGTTCAACCTCCCAATCTCGGAAGGCCCCCCCAGAGGCGGTGAGGATGATCCGTTTGAGTCCTCCCTCGGGAACTCCTTGTAAACATTGGAAAATAGCGGAATGTTCCGAGTCGGCCGGAAGTAGTTTTACGCCATGTTTTTGGATCAGAGGATTCACCACCGGGCCGCCAGCGATGAGGGTTTCTTTGTTAGCGAGGGCGATGTCTTTGCCCGCTTCGATCGCCGCTAAAGTCGGCAGTAAGCCAGCACAGCCGACAATTCCGGTGACAACGGCTTCCGCATCACCATAACGGGCCACTTCGATAATGCCCTCTTCTCCGGCGACTAGCTGGGGTTGGGGATCGAGATCGGCGATCGCCTCCCGTAATTGTGGCAGTTTCTGCGCGTTACGAATGGCAACAATTTCCGGTTTAAATTGGCGAACCTGTTGCGCCAACAAGTCCACATTGTTTCCCGCCGCAATCCCGACTAATCGGAAGCGATCGGGGTGACTGGCGACAATATCGAGGGTTTGTGTCCCAATCGATCCCGTTGATCCTAATAGTGTGATAGCTTTCACAATGATGTATCCTCGATCCCTAGCGTCTTAGTAGCAGTATCTCATAGAAAGGCAAGAGGCAAGAGGCAAGAGGCATAACCCACCCCTGCCCCTCCCAGGAGGGG
>OFEU01000333.1_pt1 | contig 32629 bp, 33 predicted proteins | sample 1521221 | NCBI WGS metagenome assembly OFEU01 (sample SAMN03766357, study PRJEB24113) | microbial mat metagenome | isolation source: enrichment culture HLUCC-O from microbial mat sample contains cyanobacterium... | reverse complement strand
GCCGTACTGAACGGCTACACCGCGCTTGGCATACCCGTCACAGTGGCCGTAGGGTAAATCCGTCCGGGGAAAGGGGAAGTCCGGCCTTCAGCAGATTTATGCAACAAAGCCTTCGCGGGTGAGAAAACGCCCGGAACCCGTTTTAGATCGGACGAATTATCTCTCTCAATCCGATGGCAGATAGGTATTTTCCATACCGAAGGTGGAAAACATGGCGTCATTCTCGCTTGCGAATTCTACCAGGATCTTGCGGCGTTCGGTGTCCGAGAGTGCTCGGCGCTTACCTCCAGAAAAGATTCTGGTCGCCAGTTCCCGGACCATGATCTGACCACTCCGTGGTAACCGCAGGCATTTGGCCACTCGTACCGCCTCGGCTACCGCCGAAGGCGTGCTCTGGTTCACGCGCTTATTCGGCGCAGTAATTAGCTTCTCTGGCAATCCTAGAATCTCCAGCATTGCCGCAAGTGGTTCCCCATCCTCGTAACGCAGTAGTTTTACGGAGTTGGCGCCAAACTCTTTACGCCATCTTTTAAGGTGTGAGAAGAAAGATATCTCACGATTGATATCCCTCGGGTTCTGCACATGCCACCGCAATGGCCGAATGAAACCATTTCCGATTGTCTTTGAGCGTTGGTTGTAAACCGAAAGAAGGTAATCATCCTGACGCCGGATCGTTGCAATGATGCGAATATTGATGGGTAAATCCAACGCCTTGTGAAGCCTATGCAACTGTTTGGCAGAGCAGACAAAGAATTCCTCGCTTGAAATGAATATCTGCGGCTGTGGGCTGTCCTCGATCGCCTTGCGCAACTCCGCGATCTCAATGTTGAAGTCCGGCACATCGTCATGCTTGTGATCCTTGAGCCCCCGCAAGGCGAATGATAGCCGGTGGTGAGCAAAGTGAAGGCGGTTCGAGTCTGGATAGAGTATGCCATTCTGTGCGAGGATCTCGGAATTTCTGAGAAAGGTAGACTGAAGCGCAGTCGTTGCCGTCTTGTGAGCTCCAATATGGATATTTAGGACCCGTGTCATCTTTTAGCTGGCACACATCATCGCCATTATCGAAAAATAATGGCCCCCACTATTTTGCCAAGAAATCTTAGAAATAGCCATGAGTTTTTCCAGCATGGCTGCACAACTGCCTAACTGTGAGTTGCTCGCTCTCGCTCAGAATTTCCTTGTAGCGATTTCTTTCTGTGTGGGTATCCTCGTTTGAATAAGAAGCTGCATCCTCATCAATGCCGAAGAAACTCTGAATTTCTGCCATCGTTTTCGCTGTGTCTTGTGTCAAATCTTCATATTTTACTTCAAGAATCCTTTTGGATAATGCTTTTTTTTGCTGATTTATGATGGAAATCGCTTCGTTCCAAAAATTACATGCTCCAACGATATCATTTTCTTTTATTATCTTGCCCTCTTTCAGGCTGGCGACAACGTTCAATGGATTACGTACAAGGTGAAGAAATCTGGACTGTGGAAAGTCACTGGCAATCATTCCCATTCCATAGACATTCTGGGGTGTTTTTTCGAACCAGCGATATGAGGTCATGCCTTTTGCACGTGCAAACTCGGTGATGTGGCCTGTAAGAAGATCCGCCCTGCTGTTTGCTGATTCATAAATTCTTTTAAAGACTTCATCGGAAATTCCATCGATCTCTCTGTGCCTTATGATGGTTCCGTTGTTGAACATAGTATGAGTATAGCGCCGCGATTTGAAGGGCTCAGCCCAGCGATAGTAATGTGTTTCCTCGGGGCAAATGAGGTTTGGCTGTCGGCGCAAAAGGTTTCTCACGAGTGTAGTGCCTGAACGTACGCAGCCCAGAATGAAAAACGGTGGTTCTTCCTTGATATTCATGAGTGCGAGGTTCCTGTAAAACTCGTGGTTCTTCTTCTAGTGTCCTGCAAGGGGTTCAATGCCTGAGGAATGTCAATTCTTTTTCGATTTAGATTAATCGCATCCCGATCTTGGCATGTTCAAGATCTTTCGCTTCTTGCAGGATCAATTCATTCTGCTGACGTTAGAGTACCTGCATCGCAACGCATTCAAATCAGATCGTTCTGTTATGTTTCGGTGCATTTCTAATAGATATAGGCTCCATTATTTGATCGGCTTGTAGCGGTTTTCTGGACAGATAACTGGTTCGCATGAGGCACACGTTCTGACGCGATTTGTTCGCATGGACCTTGCTTGGGGTCAAGATGGCATCAGCCCGCTCGGTTCTTCCGGCAGCGCTGGAAACTCGGACCTTGGCCGCGCAACTGACATCAACCTGCCTGCGGCAAACCCGGTGCGGTTCATTCCTCTGGCGCGAGCGGGATCGAAGTGCGCTCTGCCTTGCGCGTTTGATGCCCACGCAGTTCACGGTCATGCGGGCTGACCGGATCGGGCAGTTCGCGCAGTGCGAAACGTTCGAGGAAATCCCCTGTCTGCCCGGACGGGCAGGGGGGTGCGGATGCTCAGAACCGCATCGCGGCGCGCCCATGCGCCGACTCGAAATCGATCACCGGCCCGATTGGCACGATCCGGTGCGGATTGATGGTCTCGTGGCTGTAATGGTAATGGCGCGTGATGTGATCCATGTGCACCGTCTCGCGCACCCCCGGCCGTTGATAAAGCTCGCGCGTGTAGGCCCAGAGGTTGGGACAATCCACGATCCGCCGCCGGTTGCACTTGAAATGCCCATGATAGACCGCGTCGAACCGCACCAGCGTGGTGAAGAGCCGCCAATCGGCCTCGGTAATCCGTGCGCCCATCAGGTAGCGGTTGTCCGAAAGATGCCGCTCGAGCCAGTCGAGCGTCTCGAACAAGGGCCCCACCGCCGCGTCATAGGCCGCCTGCGTTGTGGCGAAGCCCGCCTTGTAGACCCCGTTGTTGAGCGTGTCATAGATCCGCGCGTTCACCGCCTCGATATCGCCGCGCAGATCCCACGGCCAGTAATTCTCGCGATTGCCGGTGATGGCATCGAAGGCAGAGTTGAACATCCGGATGATCTCGGCGCTTTCGTTCGACACGATCGTTTCGGTCTCGCGATCCCACAGCACCGGCACCGTCACCCGCCCCGACATCTTCGGTTCGGCCTTGAGGTAGATCTCGCGCAGGTAATCCAGGTCATAGAGCCCGTCTCCGGTCGCGCCGGGGAAATCGCTGGCAAAACTCCACCCGTCATCGAGCATGTCGGGATGCACCACGGACAGGCCGACGTGATCCTCCAGCCCCTTGAGCGACCGAAAGATCAGCGTGCGATGCGCCCATGGGCAAGCATGGGAAACATAAAGGTGATAACGCCCGCTCTCGGCCTTGAAGCCGCCCGCACCGCTGGGCCCCGGGGCGCCATCGGGCGTGATCCAGTTGCGAAACACCGCCGCGCTGCGCCGGAATGCCCCGCCCGAGGACCTGGTGTCATACCACCCGCTCTGCCACGTTCCCTCGACCAGTTGACCCATTGTCACTCTCCTTGCCCTTTGACCGCACCTATGCATTGCGTCGCATTTGTCCAAGCGTCGCCCCGCGCGCAGGATGCTGCGCGCTTGTGCACATCACCTGAAAAGCGACAAATGTTATCTTGTTACGAAACACCGGGCCATCCGGATCAAGAGAAGCGGAGCGCATGGCTTCACACGACCTTAACTTGACTATTCGATCCTTCCGGTCAGACTTGTGATGAAACGGAATCGACCGCTGGGGGCCTCGCCGATGACCGAGTTTCTGACCGAAGAGTTGCGCGCCGGGCTGGAGCAGGCCCGCAGGCTCGCGGCGCGCAAGAATGGCCGCATGCGCGTCAAGGTGGGCGATGACACCTATCCCGTGTTGCGTATCTGGAACGACGGGTTCGCCCTCGATGCCGAGGACGCGCCGCATATGCGCGGGCTGGTCGATCTTTACGACGGAGCGCGCCACAAGGCCCAATGCCTCGTCATCGCCTCCGAGAAAGAGGGGGCCGAGATGCGCTATGAATACAAGCGCAGCACACAGGCCCACGACCATGCGCCGCTCGACTTCGCCCGCGACGAGGATGCGCCGACCGGCCTGATCGAAGACGCGCGATAGATCACCCGCCAACACCGCTGCGCGCACCCGACAGGCCCCGCCCCGGGGGCCGGGCCGCGCCGCGCGCGATGGCTCACTGCAGGTCGCCGAACGCCGCCTGCAGCCGCTCCACCGCCTCGCTCACCAGGGATCTTGGCGTGGCCAGGTTGAAGCGCAGGAAATTCTCGCCGCCCGAGCCGAAGGTCGGCCCGTGATTGGCCGCGATCCGCGCAGTCTCTTCCACGCGCCGGGTGAACTCGTCCCGGCTCATCCCCGTGCCTTCGAAGTCCACCCAGGCGAGATAGGTCGACTCGAGCTTCATCGAGTGCAGCCCCGGAATCGCATTCACCCCCTCGTCGAACACCTGCCTGTTCCCGTCGAGATAGGCGCAAAGCGCGTCCACCCATTCCGCGCCCTCGGGGCTGTAGGCCGCCTCGGCCATCACCAGCCCGAAGGAATTGGGCGACATGCCCAGGCCCGCCATGCGCGCCCCGAACTGCGCGCGCAGCGCCTCGTCGGCGATGATCACGTTGCCCGAATGGCTCCCGGCGATGTTGAAGGTCTTGGTCGTGGCACTCATCATCACCAGCCGGTCGGACACGCCCTCGATCAGCGCCATCGGCGTATGCGTCTGCCCCGGCATCACCAGGTCGTGGTGAATCTCGTCCGAGACGAGGATCAGGTCATGCCGTTTGGCGAAATCCGCCACCTGTTCCAGCTCGGCCCGCGACCAGACCCGCCCGCCCGGATTGTGCGGGCTGCACAGGATCACCATCTTTTCCGATCCGTCGAGGATCGCGTCATAGCTGTCGAAATCCATCTCGTAACGGCCATCGCGGACCACCATCGGGCATTCCACCACCCGGCGATTGTTGGCTTTGATGACCTTGGCAAAGGCGTGATAAACCGGGGTGAACAGGACCACCCCGTCGCCCGGCTCGGTCCAGGTGTCCACGCACATCGCGGTGCCGTTCACCAGCCCATGGGTGGTGAAAATCCATTCCGGCTCGATCGACCAGCCATGGCGCGTCTGCATCCACCAACCGATCGCCGCGCGATAGGATGCATCGTCGCCGTAATAGCCATAGATCCCGTGATCGAGCATCCCCTGCAACGCGCGCTGGATCGCCGCCGGCGGGCGGAAATCCATGTCCGCCACCCACATCGCGATCCCGTCATCCGCCGGCACCCCGTAAATCTTTTCCATCATGTCCCATTTCACCGAATGGGTGCCGTGCCGGTCGATGACCTCGTCGAAATTCATCACGTCCTCCTTGATCGCGCCGCGTGGCTAGGTAATCTCATCAACAGGCGGGTGACAATCGCCTTTCCGCCAAACCACGATATTCCAATGAATGCGCCGGAAATGGAAGCAGGTTCCGGTAATTCGGATCATTGAGGAACACCTTCCCAATAATGGTTATCAATTTGGTATTATCTCCTCACCGCGCCCATCCGCGGCGCCACGGTCATGACACGGTCCCGCCCTGCCTCGCCCGACTCGCGCGCGACACCGTTGCAGATCGCCCCCGCATCGCCTAAATCATCCGCATGAAACGGCCCATCCTCATCCATCCCGATCCGCGCCTGAAAAAGGCCTGCGCGCCCGTGAGCGATCTCTCCGACGATCTGCGCGCGCTGGCCGATGACATGCTCGAAACCATGTATGACGCGCCGGGCATCGGTCTTGCCGCACCCCAGGTCGGCGTGCTCAGCCGCCTGATCGTGCTCGACTGCGTGAAGGAGGAGGGCGCCGCCCCCCGCCCCCTTGTCATGTTCAACCCCGAGATCACCGCCCGCTCCGACGAACAAAGCACCTACGAAGAGGGCTGCCTCTCGATCCCCGAGCAATATGCCGACGTCACCCGACCCGCCGAGGTCTCGGTGAAATGGATCGACCGCGACGGCAACCCGCAGAGCGAGGATTTTTCCGGCCTCTGGGCCACCTGCGTCCAGCACGAGATCGACCACCTCGACGGCAAGCTCTTCATCGACTATCTCGGCGCGATGAAACGCCAGATGATCACCCGCAAGATGCAGAAGCTCAAACGGGAAAAGGCCCGCGCGTGAGCGTCCTGCCGATCCTCGAATGGCCCGACCCGCGCCTGTCGCAACGCTGCGCCCATGTTGGCCAGGAGGACATGCGCCGGCTCATCGCCGACATGTTCGACACCATGTATGCCGCAAAGGGCCGCGGTCTCGCCGCGCCACAGGTCGGCGTGATGAAACGGCTCTTCGTCTTCGACGCGACATGGAAGGACGGCGAAGGCACGCCCATGGTGATGATCGACCCGGTGGTCATGGCCCGCGAACGCGTCCCCGTGATGATGGAGGAGATGTGCCTCTCGGTTCCCGGTCTTGCCGTGCCGGTCGAGCGCCACAAGGCCGTGACAATGCAATGGACGGACGAAACCGGCGACATCCACATGGGCGATTTCGACGGGGCCGAGGCCCGCGTGATCCAGCACGAATTCGACCACCTCAACGGGATGCTTCATTTCGACCGGATCGCGCCCGAGCTGCGCGAAACGCTGGAAAAACCCTGGCTTGCTGACCACGCATGAGCGTCCGCCGCTGCATCCCCTGGCCCGACCGCCGCCTGCGCACCCCGGCCGACCCCGTGGCCGGGATCACCGACGACATCCACGCCATCTGGACCGACATGATCGACACGATGGAGGCCATGCCGGGCGTCGGCCTCGCCGCGCCCCAGATCGGCGTGATGCTGCGCCTCGCCGTGGTCGATGCCAGCGATGCGCGCGGCCAGGCGATCCGCATGGCCAACCCCGAGATCATCGACGCCTCCGCCATCCTGCGCGACCACGAAGAGGCCAGCCCCAACCTGCCCGGCGTCTCGGCCCGGCTCGAACGGCCGCGCGGCGTGACCGTGCGCTTCCTGAACGACGCGGGCGAGATCGAGACCCGCGACCTCGTCGGCCTCTGGTCCACCTCGGTGCAGCACCAGATCGACCACCTCGACGGAAAGATGTATTTCGACCGCCTCTCCCGGCTCAAACGCGACCGGCTCATCAAGCGGGCGCGCAAATTGAAATGACCGGGCGAGCGGGCTATAGCGTGTCGCACCCTGTCGAATTCTCACCGCCCGGCACCCCCGCGAAGGATTTCCACGATGCGCATCATCTTCATGGGCAGCCCCGAATTCTCGGTCCCCGCGCTCGACGCGCTGGCGGCCGCGGGCCATGACATCGTCGCGGTCTATTGCCAGCCGCCCCGCCCCGCCGGGCGCGGCAAGAAGGATCGCCCCACCCCGGTCCATGCCCGCGCGATGGAACTCGGCCTGACCGTCCGGCACCCGGCCTCGCTCAGATCCGCCGAGGAACAGGCCGCCTTCGCCGGTCTCGGTGCCGATATCGCCGTGGTCGTGGCCTACGGGCTGATCCTGCCCAAACCGGTGCTTGATGCACCGAAACACGGCTGCCTCAACATCCACGCCTCGCTTTTGCCACGCTGGCGCGGGGCGGCCCCCATTCATCGCGCGATCATGGCCGGCGATTCCGAAACCGGCATCTGCATCATGCAGATGGAGGAAGGGCTCGACACCGGTCCGGTGCTCTTGCGCCAGGCCACTCCCATCGGCCCCGAGGACACCACCGCCGATCTGCATGACCGCCTCGCAGCGATGGGCGCGCACATGATCACCGATGCGCTCACCCGCCTCGACCGGCTCACCCCCGAGCCGCAGCCCGAAACCGGCGTCACCTATGCCGCGAAGATCGACAAGTCCGAGGCCCGCATCGACTGGACCCGCCCCGCCCCCGAAATCGACCGCCAGATACGCGGCCTTTCTCCCTTTCCCGGCGCATGGTGCATGTTGCAGGGCGAACGGCTCAAGCTGCTGGGCTCGCATATGGGGCAGGGCGAGGGGCCACACGGCACCCTGCTCGACACGGCCCTCACAGTGGCCTGCGGCACGGGGGCGGTGCAGATCACGCGCTTGCAAAGGCCCGGCCACAAGGCGCAGGATGCCGACACGTTCCAGCGCGGCATCCGCCTCGAACCCGGCGCGCGGCTCGAATAAGGACCAACGCATGTTTCCCACCATCATGGGCACCGTCGTCATCGCAGGCATCATCGGCTACGCCTCCGAGAAATCGGGCTTCACCCATAACGGCGTCATCCCCTCGATCATCATCTGCGTCGGCGGCGCGTTCCTCTTTTATTTCGTCCGGCTGATGTTCGGCATCGGCTTCGGCTCGCCGGGCCTGAACGCCATCGTCTCGTCCATCGGTGCGCTCATCATCATCCCCACCCATTTCCGAAAACGCTGAAAGGGGGCCCCATGGCCATCGTCTGGCTCATCATCATCGGCGCGGCGGCGGGGTTCCTCGCCACCCGGATCATGAACCTGGATACCGACATCATCACCACAGTGGCCATCGGCATCGGTGGGGCGCTGATCGGCGGGCTGATCCTGCGCGTCCTGCTGAGCGTGATGAGCTTCGCCGCCGGCTTCATCGGTGCGGTGCTCGGTGCGCTCCTGCTGATCTGGCTGTGGCAAACCTACGTCCGGCGCTGATGCGCCCGGACGGTTCTGCGCGGGCCCGACGATTTCGCTTGCAATGTTCGCTGCCATGCGTCATACGTCTCGTCGCAGATGTTATTCTTTTTCGACCCACTGTCTCCCTTCAAACGGCGTTCAGTCACTCGATCCAGACCGACGACGCCGGGTTGCCGCAATACCGTGGGCAACATCATTCTTGGAGACTACGGATATGGCCAATGGCACCGTAAAATGGTTCAACGCAACTAAAGGCTTCGGCTTCATCGCACCGGAAACCGGCGGCAAGGATGTGTTCATTCACATCAGCGCGCTGGAGCGTTCGGGCCTCACCAGCCTCGCCGACGATCAGAAAGTGACGTTCGACGTCGAATCCGGCCGCGACGGCCGCGAGTCGGCCATGAACATCGCGCTGGCCTGACGCCTCTTCCCGATCACTCGGGATGACGTGAACGAACGCGGCCCCATCGTGGGCCGCGTTTTGCATTCGACGCCGGATTTCGCCGTCCGCGCCCGCCGCACACCGCACGCCGCGTTAACCCTTGCGACCCCGGGATGGTCCGTCGCCCCCCGACAGCCGACCGGCAGCCGGATGGTGCACGGAAATCACCCCCCGGTTCGGCCCTGCCCACGGGGCTTTAACGATTTCGTGCGATCGGATAGGCATATATTGATATTTCCGCCCCGCATGACAAGATTCCAGTCATACAGAAGCACTTGGGACCGACCATGATCAACCGCCGCACATTCCTCACCGCCGTCGCCGCCAGCACCCTTGCCGCGCCTCATGTCGCCCGCGCCGCGTTCCAGCTCGACCCGGTGTTTGCTCCACAAACCGTAAAGATTTCAGCATCTTATACCCCCGGGCAACTCCTGGTTCTGCCCAAGGCGCATTTCCTCTACTACATCATCGAGCCGCGCAGCGCGTTGCGCTACGGTGTCGGTGTCGGCAAGGCCGGGCTGGAATTCACCGGCACCGCCACGATCGACGTGAAGAAGAAATGGCCCACATGGCGCCCCACCGACGAAATGATCGAGCGCGAGCCCGAGACCTATGCCGAGTTCAAGGATAACGACTACGTCCAGCCCGGCGGCCCCGACAACCCGCTCGGCGCCCGAGCGCTCTATCTCTTCCAGAACGGGCGTGACACCTATTACCGCATCCACGGCACCACCGAACCCGGCTCGATCGGACAGTCCGTATCAAATGGCTGCATCCGCATGATAAACGAACATGCAATCGACCTCTATGACCGTGTTCCAATCGGCACGAAGGTCACTGTCCTCTGATTTCAAAGGAGTTTTCCATGTCCTACACGATGGATCGCACGATCACCGACGCCGGGTTCGAAGAGGTCGACGCCCGCACCCGCAAGGCCCTGATGGATGCTGGTTTCGGCGTGCTGACCGAGATCGACGTCAAGGCCACGATGAAGAAAAAACTCGACAAGGACATGACCGATTACCGGATCCTCGGCGCCTGCAATCCGGCTCTCGCATGGGAGGCGATTGGCCATGAACCCAAGCTTGGCACGATGCTGCCTTGCAACGTGATCCTGCGCAGCACGGATGCCGGGGTCGAGATCTCGGCCGTCGATCCGATCGCGTCGATGGCCGCCATCGACAATGAGGATCTCAAGAAGGTCGTCACCCGGGTCCGCGAGATGCTCGACAAGGTCGTCGCGGCGGTCTGACCCGGCTCATACCCGAAGCCCCGTCGACTCAGCCGCTCCGGCCCGCCGGTGGATCGCCGCCCAGGCACCGACGCTGCGGGTTACCTTTTGTAAACTGCCGTGGTATAAACCTTAAGTTGAAACGCGCAGGCTTGGTTCCCGTCACAACTCAACCCCGATCGCGCCACATTTACGGCGTATTTACGATCGAGATTGTGAAAGGGGGCTCGAAGGCGGTCAATGAAAGGTTGGCATATGGCAATTGTGGTGATCATCCTCTCCGGTGTCCTTGGCATTGTCGCTTCGATTGCGGCACTCGTCTTCGCCGACGTGACCTGGTTTCAGGCCCTGATGATCTATCTTGTCGCCTGCATTACCCCGGCAGCGCTGGTCATGGCTGGTGCCTATGTACACACGCTGATCGTCCGCAGCATCAATGTTCCCGACACCATGCCCGGTGTCATCGCACGCTCACAGAGCACACGCTGAACGCCGCGGTCAGAACGCGCTTTTCACCCAGTTCACGATCTGCGCCGCCGGCATCGCGCCGGACTGCCGCGCCTTTTCCCGTCCACCGACAAAACCGGCCATGGTCGGAATACCGCGTATGCCGTAGGTCGCCCCCGCCTTGGGGTGCGCCTCGGTGTTGAGCTTGACCAGGCGCGCTTGACCATCAAGCTCTTGCGCCGCCTTGGAAAATTCCGGCGCCATCATCCGGCAGGGGCCACACCACGGCGCCCAGAAATCCACCACCAGCGGCAGATCGTCATTCCGCGTGGCCTTTTCCAGCGTGGCCAGATCGATCTCGGCCACCTTGCCCGGGATCAGCCGCGCCCCGCATGTGCCACATTTCGCCCCTGTGCCCAGCCGTTCCGCCGGCACCCGGTTCACCTGCCCGCACTCCAGACAGGTCAGTTTCTTGGATTGGCCCATGTCAGCCTCCTGATTTCACATTCAAAAGACAATATATGACAGGATCCGGCGAAGAAAAGCCCCGCAATCGGCTAAAATTCCCGGTCGGTGAGGTTCTGCCGCCCCGCGATGATCGGCTTGAGGACCTCTGCCAGGTCGGGTTCCGCCGCCATCATCGCCTCCAACTCGTCCAGGCGGTTCGTGGCCACCAGCTGCAACGCATCCTCGCGCAGCCGACCATCGGCCCGGCGCGGCAACCGGGCCACAGGCTGAACCAGGTCCGCCTGCGCCTCGCTCACCCGCGCGCGCAAACCCGCATGATCCAGATCGGTTTCGGCAAAGGCATAAAGCCCCACCCCCCGCGCCGGCAGCGCATAGGTAAAGAGCGCCGCCTCGCGCACTCCGCCCCCCGCCATCAGCGCCGCGCGCACCGCCGCGCCGTCGCGTTCGATCCGGTCCTCCGTACCCTCTCCGTCCGACCAGTTCATCAGCCGCCGGGTCACGAAATTGTAGGCCCGCTTGCCCGTCGCCATCCACAGCCGCGTCGGCCAGGCCTTGCGCTCGAGCATCCGCCGCTCCGACGCGGTCAGAAGATGCGGCGCATAGCGGCGCTTCTGTTTCAGCAGGTGGCGCAGGTCCTCCCGCGCCATTACCTTGAAAATCTTGCCCTTCCGCCGATGAACCGAGGCAAGTTGAAAGTCGATCACCGCCGCCCGGCCCCCGGGCGTCATCAACCAGTTCTGCGGCTTGGCGATGTCGTTATGCGTGACTCCCCGCCGCCGCATCTCGCGCAAGAGCCGCTTGGCATCGCGATACCATTCCACTTGATCCGGCTTGGCCAGTTGCAGGGGCGTCCCTTGCGACCAGCTGCGCAGCAACCCCTCGCGATCCACCCGCAAGAGCGTGGGCACCCCCTCGATCCCGTCCACCGCGCGCAGCCCCGCGATCTCGCGCCGGGCAAGCACCCACGCCACCGGGCGCGCCCACCACGGTACCACGTCAAGCTTGCGCAGAACCACCTTCAACTCCGGCCGCTCGGCCAGGTGCCCCGATATGGTTTCCGAGAACACGTCACGTTTGTGCACCGTCTCGGGAACGAATGTGATCGTGGTCTCGGTCATCGTGCATCCAAAAGAAAATCCGGGGCCGTGATAGCCCCGGATCATGTCGCAGTCCATCCGATTGGATCAGTCGTTCTCGTTCGACCAGCCCGAAACCGCCTTCACTTCAAGGAAATCCTCGATGCCAAAGACACCGCCTTCGCGGCCATTGCCCGACTGCTTCATCCCGCCGAAGGGCGCCCCGGCACCGCGCGGCTGGCCATTCATCTCGACCATGCCCGAGCGCAAGCTGCGCGCCATCCGGTTGAGGCGCGCGCCGTCCTGCGTCTGGACATAGTTGGTCAGGCCATAGGGCGTGTCATTGGCGATCTCGATCGCCTCTTCTTCGTTCTCGAACGGGATGATCGACAGGACCGGGCCAAAGATCTCTTCCCGCGCGATCCGCATCTGGTTGTTGACGTCGGCAAAGACGGTGGGGCGCACGTAATACCCCTTGTTGAGGCCCTCGGGCCGACCGGTGCCCCCGGCGACAAGGCGCGCGCCTTCGTCGATCCCGACCTGGATCAGGTCCTGGATCTTGTTCCACTGGGTCTCGTTCACCACCGGGCCGATATGGCGGCCTTCCTCGTGGGGGTTGCCGACCTTGATCGAGTTGGCCACGCTGGCCGCCTCTTCCACGACCTGGTCGTATTTCTCGCGCTGGACCAGCATCCGGCTGGGCGCGTTACAGCTCTGGCCCGAGTTGTTCATCATGTGGATGACGCCACGCTTGACCGCCTTTTCATCGGCATCGGCAAAGATAACGTTGGCGCCCTTGCCACCCAGCTCGAGATGCACTTTCTTGAGCGTATCGGCCGCGGCCTTGGAAATCAGGATACCGGCCCGGGTCGAGCCGGTGAACGACACCATGTCGATCCCCGGATGCGCCGAAAGCTGGCTGCCCACGCCTGCACCATCGCCGTTCACGAGGTTGAACACACCCTTGGGGAAACCCGCCTCGTCGATCATCTCGGCAAAGAGCATCGCATCGAGCGGCGTTTCCTCGCTGGGTTTGAGGATCATCGTGCAACCGGCAACCGCCGCCGCGCCCACCTTGAGCGTGATCTGGTTCATCGGCCAGTTCCACGGCGTGATCAGCGCCGCAACGCCCACCGGCTCATAGATGATCCGGTCATTGGGGGCATGATCGCCCAGCGGGCGGATCATCTCGAATCCCTTGGCCGCGCGCACGAAATTCTTGAGGTGGCCATAGCCCGCGCCCCATTGCTGGGTCTTGGACATCTCGATGGGCGCACCCATCTCCATGGTGATCGTCTCGGCCATTTCCTCGGCGCGGGCCTTGTAGATCTCGATCAGCCTTTCCAGAAGCGCGATACGCTCTTCCTTGGGGGTGGCCATCCAGCCCGGGAAGGCCGCCTTGGCCGCGGCCACCGCCGCATCGGTATCGGCTTGCCCGCCAAGCGAGATCACCGCCGCAGGCTCTTCGGTCGAAGGGTCGATCACGTGATGCTCGCGGCCCTCTTTGGGGTCCACCCACTCACCGTTGATATAAAACTGACGCTTCTCGATCATCTGGTCTCTCCCATTCGTGCTGAGGGCAGAACTGCCCGGGAATCCGGTTTGCGGCACTCTGTCACTCAGACCGCCGGGCTGCAAGACAAGGGGCTGCAAAACGCTGCGGAACAGGGTAATTGGATATTGCAACAACAGTCACGACAACGAAAGGAGCCTCCCGGCATGGGCCTTCGCATCAACGACACCGTCCCCGACTTCACCGCTGAAACCGATCAGGGCACGATCACCTTCCACGACTGGATCGGCGACAGCTGGGCGATCCTGTTCTCGCACCCCAAGGATTTCACCCCTGTCTGCACCACCGAGTTCGGCGCCGTCGCGCAATTGGCCAAGGAATGGGAAAAACGCGGCACCAAGGTCATCGGTCTGTCGGTCGATGGCGCCGAAGAGCATGTGCAATGGAAATCCGACATCTCGGGATATGCCGGGGCCGAGGCGGGCTTTCCGATCATCGCCGACACCTCGCTCGAAGTATCCAAGGCTTTCGACATGCTGCCGGCCGAGGCCTATCTGCCCGATGGGCGCACCGCCGCCGACAGCGCCTCGGTGCGCTCGGTCTTCATCATCGCGCCCAACAAGAAGGTGCAGTTGATCATGACCTACCCGATGTCGGTCGGCCGCAACTTCGCCGAGGTGCTGCGCGCGCTCGACGCACTCCAGACAACCTATGAAACCCCCATCGCCACCGGCGCCAACTGGGTCAAGGGGCAGGACGTGATCGTCGCCCTCACCCTCTCGGACGAGGAGGCCAAGCAGAAATTCGGCAATGTCGATTTCAAGCTGCCCTACCTGCGCACCATCGCCGACCCGAGTTGATCGGCCCCCGCGCCGGACAAGGAAAGGCCCTGCCGGAGCATCCCGGCGGGGCCTTTTCGTTTTCTCGGAAGGCTTTGCGCTAGACCACGAGAACCGGCATCGGCGCGAGCCCGGTCACCTTGTGCGAGACCGAGCCGAGCAGGTAGCCCTCGACCGATCCCATGCCGCGCGCACCCAGAACGATCAGGTCGCACTCATGCTCGCTCGCGAAACGCACGATCGTTCGGGCGGGCTGGCCCGACTTGACAAAGGCACGGACCTGCGAGGCCCCGCCCTTCTTTGCCTGTTCCTTGGCGAACTCGGCCACTTCCCTGGCATGATCGCGCATCGCGTCATCCATCTGCCCCGGGTCCGAGGCCCGCACCATCGAGAACGATGCCTCGAGCATCCCGTGGTGGCGATAGACGGTCAGCACGTTGATCTCCGCGCCGCAGAGTTCAGCCAGTTCCACAGCCTTGTGCAATGCCTTCTCGGCGCCCTTCGACCCGTCAAAGGGCACAAGTATCCGTTTGAACATTCTCGTCCTCCTTTCAGTTACTTGTCAAAGGCCATGTCACGCAGGAACAGCGCGATGTCCGGGAAGAAGATCAACAGGGCAGAGACGCAAAGCAGGATCAGTATGAAGGGCGGCGTACCGCGAATGACCTCCCAGTAGGGGCGTTTGAAGACGGCGATGGCGGTGAAGATGTCACAGCCAAAGGGCGGCGTGGCCGATCCGATCGCCACCTGCAACGTGATGATCGTGCCCACCAGGACCGGGTCGAGGCCGATCGCGTTGACCACCGGCGCGAAGATCGGCACCAGGATGAGGATCACCACGATCGGATCGACGAACATGCAGCCGATGAAGAACGCGACTGAAATCACCACCAGGACACCGATCCGGCCCATCTCGTCGATGCCGATGCCCGACAGGATCGCTTGCGGGATCTGTCCGAAGGAGATGATATAGGAAAATGCCATCCCGGCCGCCACGAGAATGAACACCACGGCGGTGATCAGCCCGGTGGATTTGGCCGTATCGTAAAGCGCCTGGAAATCCATTTCCTTGAACACCAGCATTTCCAGGATGATCGCATAGAGCACACAGGCCGCCGCGGCTTCGGTCGGCGAGAAGATACCGCCATAGATGCCGCCAATGATGATCGCCGGAAAGCCCATCGGCCAAAGCGCCCGTTTGAGCGCCTGCCCCCGCTCACCCCACGTGGCACGCTCCTCGGTCGGCACGTTGTTTCTCACCGCGTAGATCCACGAATAGATCGAGAACAGCACGAGGATCAGCAGCCCCGGCCCGATCCCGGCGATGAACAGCTCGGCAATCGACGTGTTCGAGACGACGCCATAGATGATCATCCCGATCGAGGGCGGGATCAGGAAGGCGATGTCCGACGAATTCACGATCAGCGCCAGGATGAAACTGTCATTGTAGCCGGCCTTCTGCATCCGCGGGCGCAGCGGGCCGCCGATCGCCACGACCGTGGCCTGGGTCGAGCCCGAGACCGCGCCGAACATCGTGCAGGCGGCAGCCGTGGACACGGCCAGCCCGCCCCGCAGATGGCCGACAAACGACATCACGAGGTCGATAAGCCGCCCCGCTGACTGGCCCCGTGTCATGATATCGGCCGCAAAGATGAACATCGGCACCGCGATCAGAGAGGCAGGCCGGATTCCCGCCATCATCTGTTGCACCATGGTTTCCAACTGTCCCATGCCGCCGAACATCGAATAGAACCCCACGAAGGACCCGGCGATCAGCGGGACCATCATCGGAAAGCCCAGCAGAAGGAGTACGATCATGATGGAAAAGATTGTCACTGCCATGGATCAGATCTCCAGCTCTTCGTCGTCATAGCCTTCCAGAACGTTGGTCGAGAGGTAGATGTCCTTCTCGATCATGTTCTTGATCGCGGTCAGCACGTATTGCAGCCCGGTCATGAAAAAGCCGATCGGCACCCACACGAGGATCATCCAGACCGGGATCTGCAACGATGAAAGCACCCGCCCGCGACTTGCCTGTGTCAGGATGTATTGAAACGAGTACCACGCCAGCCCGAACATGAAGACCGCCGTCACCAGGGCGATGATGATCATCAACAGCTTGCGCGGCTTGACCGGCAAGACATCGAAAATCGCCGACATTCGGATATGCCGGCCCTGGCGCGCGGCATAGGAAATACCCGCGAACGTGATCAGGATGATCAGGATCCGGTTGAGTTCTTCGGAAAAGAATATCGAGTTCTGAAAGACAAAGCGACCGATCACGTTGGACACCGTGTTGAGCGCCATCAAGAGAACGCCAACGGCCAGAAAGACGCTTTCTATCCGGCCGATCGCTGTGTCGATTGTTCCCAGGAAACCGGGCAACGTGGACTGATACACCTCGAGCGCGGCATCGTCGGTTCCGGTCGTATCTGTCTGGGATTGCAGCTGGCTGAATTGGACCTGGCTGCGCTTTTCTTCATCTGCCACCGAACTGTCCCTGTCTGAACTTTGTTTTAATGCGGATTTGTTGGAATGTGGATGCGCCCGCTGCGGGGCGCATCCCGTCGTTTCGAGCTTTAGTTGGTCACGGCTTCCAGGTCGGTCTTGAACTGTTCGAGCAGCTCTTCACCGCTGTCGCCGGTCATCTCGATGAACTTCGCCTCGACCTCTTCGGCTGCGGCCACGAAGGGCGCACGCTCTTCTTCGTCAAGAACGTTGACCTCCATCGAGGGCTTGGCTTCGAGGATCTTCTCGAGGCTCTCCTCGTGCAGACCCTTCTGATAGTCGATGATGTGTTCGAAGGCCGCGTCCATCGCGTCCTGGATCACCTGCTGATCCTCTTCCGACAGCCCGTCATAGAAGTCCTTGTTGGCCATCACCGCGGTGGTGAAGTTGTTATGGCCGACGCAGGTAATGACGTCAGTCACCTCATACATCTTGGCCGACTCGATCCAGAACATCGGGTTTTCCTGGCCCTGGATGATGCCGGTCTGCAGGCCGCCATATGTCTCGCCCCAGGGCAGCGGCGTGGGGGTCGCCCCGAAAGCCTTGTAGTTCTCCACAAGCAGCGGGTTGGTCATGACCCGGAACTTGACCTCGTTGAGGTCCGCCGGTTCGCTCACCGGTTCCTTGGTGGTCATGCAGACCTCGCCCTCGGGGAACATCTTGAGAAGCTCAAGCCCCTGCTCGGCATAGAACTTGGGGAACATCTCGTTGATCGCCTTCGAGGTGCGGAAGAACTCGCCCAGCTCCTCGGTGTCCTGCGGCAGCAGGTAGGGGACGAAGAAGACCTGCGCCTCGGGGATCAGCGAACCGGTGAACCCCGGCGACTGGTCAACGAATTGAAGGATGCCGTCCTGGGTCTGTTCCATCGTGTCGGCAGATTCTCCCAACGTCCCGTAAGGGAAAAGCTGGATCTCGTGGTCCGAATTCGCCTCGACCTCTTCCTTGAACTTGGTCGCGAACACGCCCTGCACGTCGGTGATCGCTTCTTCGAAGGCATAGCGCCAGGTCTCGGCCTGTGCCGCTGTCATGCTCGCGGCCAATGCCGCGGCTGCCGCCGCTCCTGTGAGCACGCGTTTCGTGATTTTCATGTCGTCTCCCTTTCTGTTTCGACCACATGCCCGAGCCAGTGCGGATCGCACCGGTTCACGCGGACAGTCTTCGATTTTTCCCCTCACGAACACTTGTCCCCGGGGATGCACCGGGCCGGGCCGGCCCTCGCGATGCGTTTTCGCGACGGGTCGAGTGCCTACAAATTGCGCACCGGCAGACCCGCCGAAAATGTGTCACTACGATGACATGCTTGCCGCAGATGTCAAATCCAATGAAAGGAAGCGGACCAAGTCACTGATATTGCGAATAAATTAAAGCTGTTGAGTCCGGTCGCGGGGCTCGCGCAACCTGCGTGATGGCCCGGGGCCGTGTGACTTCGCCCCCCCGGCGGCCCAGCTGAACGGACGCGCCCGATCGGTCGTTCCGCATTTCAAGCCGCCCGGCAGCCCGGAAGGATCACCTGCGCGATCCGCTCCAGTTGCCCGGCAAGCGGTGTCGACCGGCGCCAGATCATGCCGATGGTGCGGCTCGGCTGCGGATCGTCGAACCGCGCGACCGACACGCGGGCCGAGCGGGTTTCGACCTCGACGGCCATTTCCGGGATGAAGGTCACCCCGATCCCGGCCCCCACCATCTGCACCAGCGTGGAAAGCGAACTCCCGTCAAGCCCCTCGCGCGGTCGGCCCGAAGGTATGCTGCAAAACGAAAGCGCCTGATCGCGAAAGCAATGCCCCTCCTCCAGCAGCAATAGACGCATCTCGCGCAAACTTTCGCGACAGGGCACGGGCTGCCCCGCCTGCGCCTCGGGCCGCACCAGCACGAAATTCTCGGTCAGGATCGGCACCTCCGCGAATCCGGGTTCGGACACGGGCAATGCCACGATCGCCGTATCCAGAAGCCCGTCGGAAAGCTCCCGGACGAGCTTCGGGGTCAGGGTCTCGCGCACCTGGATGTCGATCTCGGGGAAGGCCCCGGTCAGATCGCCGATGATCCGCGGCAGAAGATAGGGCGCAATCGTTGGGATGACCCCGATCCTGAGCCGCCCGACCAGCCGATCGCGCGCCGCCCGTGCGAGATCGCCCAGCTCATCCACATCCCGCAGGATCGCCCGCGCCCGCTCTTCGAAGAGTTCGCCGAACCCGGTCAGGCGCACATGCCGCGCCCCGCGCTCGAACAGGACCGTGCCCAGCGCTTCCTCCAACTCCTTGATCTGCATCGAAAGTGCCGGTTGCGATATGGCAGAGGCTTCTGCCGCCTGCCCGAAATGCCCGTGCCGGGCCAGCGCCATGAAATAGCGCAACTGCTTCAAGGTCAGATTTTTCATAAGCAAAACTTATCTGCCAAATCAGGAAATGCAACTTAAACCAATGGTCAGAGTTTGTTAGATTCATTCCAGAAAGAGAATCAGCCGTGCTACGACATCATGCCCGATAGAGGCAGGTGCCGTGATGGTTGACCTCATCCGGGGCACATCGCGACCCGGGCGCATGACAACTCGTAAACCACGATGGGAGAGCAAGATGGACGGAAACGACATGGACAAGTCGGGCAAATGCCCGGTGATGCACGGGGCGCTGACGACGACCGGCGCGGATGTGATGGAATGGTGGCCCAACGCGCTCAACCTCGACATCCTGCATCAGCATGATACCAAGACCAACCCGCTTGGCGATTTCGACTACCACGAGGCGCTCAAGGAGCTCGACGTTGACGCGCTCAAGGCCGATCTCACCGCGCTGATGACCGACAGCCAGGACTGGTGGCCGGCCGACTGGGGGCACTATGGCGGCCTCATGATCCGCATGGCATGGCACGCCGCAGGGTCCTACCGCGTGGCAGATGGCCGCGGTGGCGCCGGAACCGGCAACCAGCGTTTCGCGCCACTGAACTCCTGGCCCGACAACGCCAACCTCGACAAGGCGCGCCGCCTGCTCTGGCCGATCAAGAAGAAATACGGCAACAAGATCAGCTGGGCCGACCTCATCATTCTTGCGGGCAACGTCGCCTACGAATCCATGGGCTTCAAGACCTTCGGCTTTTCCTTCGGTCGCGAAGACATCTGGCACCCGGAAAAAGACACCTACTGGGGCAGCGAGAAGGAATGGCTCGCACCCTCCGACGAACGCTATGGCGATGTGTCCAAGCCCGACACGATGGAAAACCCGCTCGCCGCGGTGCAGATGGGCCTGATCTACGTCAACCCCGAGGGCGTGAACGGTGAACCCGATCCGCTCAAGACCGCCGAGCAGGTGCGCGAAACCTTCGCCCGCATGGCCATGGATGACGAGGAAACCGTCGCCCTGACCGCCGGCGGCCACACCGTCGGCAAGACCCACGGCAATGGCGATGCCGAACTCCTCGGCCCCGAACCCGAAGCCGCGGATGTCGCAGAACAGGGCCTTGGCTGGACCAACCCCAAGATGGGCGGCAAGGCCACCAACGCCGTGACCTCGGGCATCGAGGGCGCCTGGACCACCCACCCGACCAAGTGGGACAATGGCTATTTCGAACTGCTGCTCAACTACGAGTGGGAACTCAAGAAGAGCCCCGCCGGCGCATGGCAATGGGAACCGGTCGACATCAAGGAAGAAGACAAGCCCGTCGATACGACCGACCCGTCGATCCGTCACAACCCGATCATGACCGACGCCGACATGGCCATGAAGATGGATCCCAAGTATCGCGAGATTTCCGAGCGGTTCTACAACAACCCCAAGGAATTCGACGATGCCTTCGCCCGCGCATGGTTCAAGCTGACCCACCGCGACATGGGCCCGAAAGAGCGTTATTTCGGCCCCGAGGCGCCCAAGGAAGACCTGATCTGGCAGGATCCGATCCCCGCGGGCAACGCCGACTATGATGTCGCGGCGGTCAAGGCGAAAATCGCCGATGCCGGTCTTTCGGTCGCCGAGATGGTCGCCACTGCATGGGACAGCGCCCGCACTTTCCGCGGGTCGGACTATCGCGGCGGCGCCAACGGCGCGCGCATCCGCCTTGCCCCGCAAAAGGACTGGGAAGGCAACGAACCCGAACGCCTGGCCAAGGTGCTCTCGGTGCTGGAGCCGATCGCCAAGGACACCGGCGCAAGCGTGGCCGACGTGATCGTGCTCGCGGGCAATCTCGGCGTCGAACAGGCCGCCAAGGCCGCAGGCTTCGACATCGAGGTGCCCTTCACCCCGGGTCGCGGCGACGCCACCGACGAGATGACCGACGCCGACAGCTTCAAGTGGCTCGAACCCGTCTCCGACGGTTTCCGCAACTGGCTGAAAAAGGACTACGTGGTCTCGCCCGAGGAAATGATGCTCGACCGCGCACAGCTCATGGGCCTCACCGCACCCGAGATGACCGTCCTCGTCGGCGGCATGCGGGCGATGGGCGCCAACCATGGCGGCATCAAGCACGGCGTCTTCACCGACAACGAGGGCGCCCTGACGACCGATTTCTTCGTCAACCTGACCGACATGGACTACAAGTGGGAGCCCAAGGGCTCGAACCTCTACGAGGTCGTGGAGCGTGCTTCGGGCAAGACCCGCTGGACCGCCACCCGCGCCGACCTCGTGTTCGGTTCGAACTCGGTCCTGCGCGCCTATGCCGAGGTCTATGCCCAGGACGACTCGAAAGAGAAATTCGTCAACGACTTCGTGGCCGCATGGACAAAGGTGATGATGGCCGACCGGTTCGACCTGGCCTGATCGCGGCGACATCCTGTTCTGACACGCCCGGGCGCGGACCTCCTCCGCGCCCGGGCCTTCTTCATCCCGCCTCGTCCCGACAGCCCGCGGCCCTGTCTCTTTCTTGGCAAAAATACTCATCCTCACCCACCACCGCGCGCTGCGTTTACCATTTCGGCGAACCATTTCGCTGCAACGCGGCGGTGCACGCCCGGCAGCCGGGCAGCAGCCGAAGATCACCCCCGGTTTTTCGCCGAAGACTCGCGTTAACCCCTCCGGAGAGGGCCAGCGCAACGGGGGTTGCCAAATCAGCCGAGTCGCAACACTCTGTCGGACAGAGGGGTCCGTGCGACCCCGCCCCGTGACGCCAGGTCTTACGTGGCCAAGCAGAGAGCTGAAGAGAATGAGATTTGAAACCCCGACATCCGTCGACCAAGCCGTGGCGCTTCTCGCCGCCGACCCGGAGGCCAGGCTTCTGGCCGGCGGCACTGATCTCCTGGTGCGTTTGCGCGCCGGGAATATCGCGCCCAGCACCATCATCGACATCAAGCGTATAGCGGAAATGACCGTTATTTCCCAAGAGGATGGCGGCTGGCGCATCGGCGCGGCCGTGCCCTCGGCCGAGATGAACGAGCATGCCGCCCTCAAGGCCGACTGGCCCGGCGTGGTCGAATCCGCCGACCTGATCGGCTCAACCCAGATCCAGGGCCGCGCCACGCTGGCCGGCAATCTCTGCAATGCCTCGCCGGCTGCCGACAGCGTGCCTGCCATGGTGGCCGCCGGCGCAACCGCGCGCATCGCCGGCCCCGACGGTACCCGCGACGTCGCGGTCGAGGACATCCCCACCGGCGTCGGCAAGACCTCGCTCGGCAAGGGCGAGCTCGTCACCTCCATCCACCTGCCCCCCAAGCCCGCCCGCTCCGGCGACGCTTATCTGCGCTTCATCCCGCGCACCGAGATGGACATCGCCGTGGTCGGCTGTGGCATATACGTAACCCTCGACGATCAGGGCAAAATTTCCGATGCCCGTGTCGCGCTCGGGGCGGTCGCACCCACCGTGATCCTGTCGCAATCCTGCGCCGATACGCTCATCGGCACCGCCGGGGACGACGCCGCGCTGGACGCGCTCGCTGCCGCGGCATCGGCCGAGGCCAAACCCATCGACGACAAGCGCGGCACTATCGCCTTCCGCAAGGACGTGGCCGGCGTTCTCGCGAAACGCGCCGCCAGGATTGCACTCGCCCGCGCCAGAGGAGACAGCTGATGTCCCAGATCCATATCACCACGACCATCAACGGCGACGAGACCGAATATCTCTGCGAGGCCGACGAAACCCTGCTCGACGTGCTGCGCGATCATCTCGACATGACCGGCAGCAAGGAAGGCTGCGGCACCGGTGATTGCGGCGCCTGCAGCGTCGTGGTCGATGGCCGCCTTGTCTGTTCCTGCCTGATGCTTGCCGCCGAGGCCGAAGGCCGCGCGATCGAAACCATCGAAGGCATGGGGCAGGGTGACCAACTTCACCCGCTGCAACAGAAATTCCTTGAACACGCGGCGCTGCAATGCGGGATCTGCACCCCGGGTATCCTTGTCGCTGCAAAGAACCTTCTGGAACGCAACCCGAACCCGTCAGAGGAAGAGGTGCGCTACTGGCTCGCCGGAAACCTCTGCCGCTGCACGGGTTATGACAAGATCATCCGCGCGGTGATGGACACCGCCGCCGACATGAGGGGGGCCGCCTGATGCCGAAGGACGAATATCAATCCCGCGATTTCAGGGTCGTTGGCACCCGACCGATCCGCCCCGATGGCATCGACAAGGTGACGGGCAAAGCCCGCTACGGCGCCGATATATCAGCCCCCGGCATGCTCTGGGGCGCAATATTGCGCAGCCCTCACGCCCATGCCCGGATCAAGGGCATCGACACGTCGAAGGCCCGCGCCATGAAGGGCGTCAAGGCCGTGATCACCCGCGCCGATTTCACCCATCAGCCCGAGGATGCCGACATGGCTGACATCCTCGACAACTGCATGGCCGGTGACAAGGCGCGCTATGACGGTCATGCCGTCGCCGCCGTCGCCGCCACCTCGAAATCCATCGCCCGCGCGGCGCTCGCCGCGATCGAGGTCGATTACGAGGTGCTGCCCCATGTCACGGATGTTGACGAGGCCATGAAGCCCAGCGCCCCGGTGGTCGAAACCGGCCGGCAACAGGAAAACGTGCCCGAAGGCTATTCCGAGAACGTGACTGGTCGCTCGCAATACGGTCATGGCGACCCCGAATCAGGCTTTGAGAAGGCCGACCTGATCGTCGAGCGCAGCTTTAAGACCGCGGCAACACATCAGGGTTATATCGAACCACATGCCTGCCTCGCGACGCTCGGGTCCGATGGTCAGGGCGATCTTTGGGTCTGCACGCAGGGCCATTACATGGTGCGCAACGTTTGTGCCGGGGTTCTTGGGCTCGACGCGGGACAATTGCGTGTGACCGCCTCGGAAATCGGTGGCGGTTTTGGCGGCAAGACCCATGTCTGGATGGAGCCCACCGCGCTGATGCTCGCGCGCAAGTCGGGCAAGCCGGTCAAGCTGGTCATGAGCCGCGACGAGGTGTTCCGCGCTACCGGCCCCACGGCGTCCTCTTCTGTCGATGTCAAGATCGGCATGACCAAGGACGGGACGATCACCGGCGCCACCGCCAGCTACCGGCTTCAGGCCGGCGCCTATCCAGGCGGCATCGCGTTCCTGTCGGCGATGTGCGGCTTTGCGCCCTACGACCTTGAAAACGTCCGCACCGAGGGCTTCGAGGTGATGACCAACCGGCCCAAGGCCGCCGCCTACCGCGCCCCTGGCGCGCCCATGGGGGCCTATCCGGTCGAGTCGGTGATCGACGAGCTTTGCCAGAAACTCGATCTCGACCCGCTGGAAACCCGCCTGAAAAACGCCGCGCGGGAAGGTACGAAATCCTCCTATGGCCCGACATATCCCGCCATCGGCCTCGAGGCGACGCTCAACGCCGCGAAATCGCACCCGCACTGGTCCGCGCCACTCGGCCCCAACCAGGGGCGCGGCGTGGCCTGTGGCTTCTGGTTCAACTTCGGCGGCGATACCTGCGTTTCGCTGATGGTCAACCCCGATGGCACCGTATCGCTCTCAGAGGGCAACCCCGATATCGGCGGCTCGCGCGCCTCGATGACGATGATGGCCGCCGAAGAACTCGGCGTGCCGCTCGATCAGGTCCGCACCATCATCGCCGACACGGCAAGTCTTGGCCAGAACGAAGTGACCGACGGCTCTCGCGTGACTTTCGCGGTCGGCCTAGCCACCATCAAGGCTGCCCGCCACGCGATCCAGATCATGAAGGAACGCGCCGCGATGACATGGGGGATCGACCCCGAGGCGGTCGATTGGCGCGACGGGGCCGCTCATCCCGCGGGCCCCAATGCCGGGAAGTTCCCACCGATGACGATCAAGGAGATTGCCGCCATTGCCTCGAATACCGGCGGGCCGATCGCCGGGCACCACGAGGTCAATGCCGAGGGAGCGGGGGTGAGTTTTGCCACCCACATGGTCGACACCGAGGTCGATCCCGAAACCGGTGCCGTCAAGGTGCTGCGCTATACCGTGTTCCAGGATGCGGGCAAGGCGGTGCATCCAGATTATGTTGAAGGCCAGTTCCAGGGTGGTGCCGCCCAGGGTATCGGCTGGGCCATCAACGAGGAATACATCTATGGCGATGACGGGCGGCTCCAGAATGCAGGCTTCCTCGATTACCGCATTCCCGTGGCCTCCGACCTGCCGATGATCGAACCGGTGATCCTCGAGATTCCCAACCCGGGCCATCCCTATGGTGTGCGTGGCGTTGGCGAAACGTCGATCGTGCCGCCACTCGCGGCCATCGCCAATTCGGTCAGCCGCGCGGCGGGTGTTCGGCTCACTTCGCTGCCGATGTCGCCGCCCAAGGTTCTGGCAGCCCTGAAGGCGGAATAAGTGGTGGCGGTCCGACTCTGGGGTTCGCTGGCCGAACTCGCGGACGGCCAGCAGACCGTCGAGATCGAGGCCGCCAACCTGCGGCAGCTTCTCGACGGGTTGGCGCGGGATTACCCGGCACTCAAGCCCCAGCTCGACCGCGGGGTTTCAGTGTCAATCGACGGCAAGATTTACAACGACGCCTGGGCAACCCCCATATCGGAGGAAAGTGAGGTGGTCCTGCTCAACCGGCTTGTTGGCGGTTGAGCAGGGTCGAATTACCACCGAATTCGATCTTCCAAGATCAGAGTGACTCCTCGAGCTTGGCAACGATCGCATCGCCCATCTCGGTGGTCGAGACCGGTTTCACGCCTTCCTCGCCCAGCAGGTCCGCCGTGCGCAGCCCGTCGGCCAGAACCGCATTCACCGCCTGCTCCAGTCGCGCCGCCTCTTCGCCCGCACCAAAGGAATAGCGGAGCGCCATTGCAAAGCTCAGGATACATGCGATCGGATTGGCCTTGCCCTGCCCAGCGATGTCGGGGGCCGAGCCATGCACCGGCTCGTAAAGCGCCTTGGGACGCCCGTTTTCCATCGGTGCGCCAAGACTGGCCGAAGGCAACATCCCGAGGCTGCCGGTCAGCATCGCCGCCAGATCAGAGAGCAGGTCACCAAAGAGGTTGTCGGTCACGATCACGTCGAACTGCTTGGGCCAGCGTGTGAGCTGCATCGCGCCGGCATCGGCATACATGTGACTCAGCTCGACATCGGGATAGTCCTTGCCCACTTCCGTCACCACCTCGCGCCACAGGATGCCCGACTCCATCACGTTGGCCTTTTCCATCGAGCAAAGCTTGCGGTTGCGCTTCATCGCCAATTCGAAGGCCGCGCGCGCCACCCGGTCGATCTCGCTCTCGGTATAGCGTTGGGTATTGATCCCAACCCGCTCGTTGCCTTCCTCGAAGATGCCGCGCGGTTCGCCGAAATAGACCCCGCTTGTCAGTTCGCGGACGATCATGATGTCAAGACCTGCCACCACGTCCTTTTTCAACGACGAGAAATCGGCCAGCGCGTCGAAGCACTGTGCAGGTCTCAAGTTGGCGAAAAGATCCATCTCCTTGCGCAGGCGCAGCAGCCCTCGCTCGGGCTTTACGCTGAAATCCAGGTCGTCGTATTTCGGCCCACCCACGGCGCCCAGCAACACTGCGTCAACCTCCTGCGCCTTGGCCATCGTATCATCATGCAGGGGGGCGCCATGCTTGTCATAGGCACAACCGCCCACAAGATCCTCGCTCACGTCGAAGTTCAAATCGCGCTTGGCGCCAAACCAATCAATGACCTTGGAAACCTCGGCCATGACTTCCGGGCCGATCCCGTCACCGGGCAGGATAAGAAGCGAGGGGTTACTCATGGGGTCCATCCTTTGGAAATTTCCGTCCCGCCCCGCCTAAAGACACGCGGGCAGATGGTCAAGAATGCAGCTGGGTCGGCCATGTTGTATCGCGTTGTATCGCGCCTGACGTGCTTGCGTGCCGAACCGAAAGGCAGGGCACGGCCCACTGTCCGAAAATCGGCAGGGGGTCGCAAATGTCAGGTGTCTCTATTGCAGGAGTACAGCCACGTTGCCCCTGCCGCTCTGGTTCAACCCGGCAGAATTCCCATTGCCAATCTGGCGCAGATAAGCCTTGTTTTCATCGCCCGTCACGGTCATCAGGATGGTGTTCAGCGCGCCGGACTGAAACCAGGAACTGACGTTCGCGTCGCCCTCGACGGTGGCTACGGCGCTGTTCAGAACGCCCGCCTGGATGTAGGCGCCGGGAAGCGCGCCGGACGGCACGATCGCGCTGGTGAACCCGCCGGCAACGTTGTTGTTGAAATCGCCTTCGATCAACAGCACCATCGTGTTTCCGTCACCGTTCTGGCCCAACTCGGCACGGTTGTCGTTGCCTGTCACGCCCAGCTCGGCATCGTTCGTGCCCCCCGCACCCGCCAGGTAGCCCTGATCGGTGAGCAGGACGTTGTCATCGCCCTCGATCGTCACCGTGGCGTCGTTGCTGCCCATCTGGTCGATCCGCACCGAGTTGCGGTCACTCTCGCCCAAGAGCGACAGGGCCGCGGTGTTGGTTCCGAACTGCGCCAGGCCGATCTCGTTGTCGGCGCCCTCGATCAGGCCAAGCGACAGCTCGTTGTCGGTCCCGTCCTGGTCGATACCGACGGCGTTTCCATCGCCTACGATGACGATCGGTCCGGTCAGATTGCCCCGCCCGCGCTGCAGGATGCCAAAGGCGGTGCCGTTTGCCTGGATCTCCAGCTGCATGATGTTGCCGTTCGACAGCGTGTCTTCGCTGCCACCGGTCTGCACCAACGTGCTGGCCTGCACCCCCGACACCTGGGCCACTCCGCGCAGGTCTTGCGTGCCATTGCCCGTGCCGGTGATCGCGGCGAAAATGCTGTTCTCTTCGCGGCGCAGGTTCGACAGGCCGTCCTGCTGTATCAGCTCGATCCGGTTGCCCGTGCCGTCCATGGTGATTTCGGCGGACTGGCCGGGCAGACCGGCCCCCAGGATCTGCTGAACGCGGTCGATCACGTTGACCCCGAAGCCGGCACCATCGTTCTGCAGAATGAGCAGGCGGTTGCCATCGCCGGGCACAATGCCCTCGATCTGCTGCAGCACCCCGTCCACGCGGTTGCCGCCGCCCTCCTGCTCGATCCACGCGATGTTGACGCCGGGCAGACCTGGCGCAGTGTTTTCCTGAAGCAGGCCCTCGGGACCCGCTCCCACCTGGTTGCTTTCGCCCGTTTGACGGATCGTCAAGCCGTTTTCGACCCCCTGCTGCAACAACGGGTCTGCGTCGGTGCCTGCGGTGTTCGAACTCCCCGCCTGGTCGATCCGTGCGGAATTCTCCAGGCCGTCCTGCTCGATCCGGGTGATGTTGTCGGACGACAGGGCCTGCCCCCAGACCGGGCCGGAAACCATGACCACGCCGAGACCGACACAGGCGGCAAGAGTCATCCCGGCAGTCATGTCAAAATCCTTTGTCGTAATGCGCAAGGTCCGGGATGAGAGCGACGTTGCTGGCCCCAGTCCACCAAAAAAAGGGGAAAACCCCAGCCCATGCGTTCACTGTTGAGTCTACGTCCGAGCAGAGCGGGGCGCCGCAAAGGGCGCCCCGCCCGGTGTCTTACTGCGAGATCGAGGTGCTGTTTCCAGCGCCGTTCTGGTTGAAGCTGGCGGTGTTTGAACTGCCTGCCTGCGCCACGGCAACGGAGTTGGACGATCCCGTCACGGTTCCTGAGATCTCGTTGTTGTCCCCCGGAGCAAGCTCCTCACCCTGCCGCAGTGCAAAGGCGTTGGAGTCGCCGTAGATATCGAGATCGATGCTGTTGTCGTTGCCATATTGCTCCATCAGGCCGGAGGTCAGGCCGAGGCTGGTGGCGAGGGTATCCGCAACGCCGGCAAGCGTTGCCGCTCCACCGTTGTTGTCGCCGTCGATCATGAGCCCGGCCTCGTTGTAGTCACCGCTCTGGATCAACCCGATTTCGTTTCCGCTGCCGCCAATGGCTGCCAGCGTGAGCATGTTGCCCTCACCGTCCTGATAGACGCCCAGTTCGTTGGAGCTGCCGGTGATCAGGATGTTGTCGGCAGAGTTGTCGTCGCCATCCTGGTGGAAGCCGAACTGGTTGTTGTCGCCACCGTTGACGGTATAGCTGACGATGTTGCTGCTGCCGTTCTGGGTCACGTCGCTCGCCGTGGCACCCGAGGCAGAAGCGGCGGTGCCAAAGCTTCCAGCGGTCGGACGGCCATTCGCGGCTGTCGACTGCGTCGCGCCGTTCAAGTCGCCGGTCAGGCTGATTGTCGCCGTGTTGTCGTCGCCGCCAAGTTGCTGAACGGTGCCGACATAGTTCTGGAACCCGTCCTGTTCGACGGTCGCCGAATGACCATCGCCGGTTTGCGAAACGATGTCGACAACGTTGGCAGGACCGGTCCGACGGCCCGAGCCGCCCGATGTATCACTCAATTCAGCGGAGCCGGTAATCCGTCCCTCGCCGTCCTGATTGATGGTCATGGTGTTATCGGACCCCTCCTGGCGCGCTTCGTTGATCAGGTTGCCCGCAAAGCCGCTGGCATGCGCCTCTGTCTGGGTGATCGTCGCCGTGTTCTGCGCACCGCCCGTATGGTTCTGGTTCAGGAGGTTCAGGATGTTTTTCGTTCGTGGTCCGAAGGTGTTCGGTCCGGGCGTGTAAACGCCGTCAGTCTGCGTGATCGTGGCGACGTTCGTCGTGCTGGTCGCGGCCTCGTCACTTGTTTGACGAACACTGGAAATCTGGTTGCCATTCGAAGAGTGGTCAGAGACCGCCGCGTCCTGAGTCACTGTCAGTTTGTTGAAGCTGCCGGTTTGATGTGCGCCATCCGGGTATCCGCTGGGTCCTCCGGGCGAATAGCCCGCGATCTCGTTTTGGTTGCCGGTCTGCGTGACGGACATCTCGTTGTCATTACCGGTCTGGCGCAGTTCCCGTGGCGCGTTTGAACCCGAACCGGCGATGTTGTTGCTTCCGCCGTCCTGATCAACCAGCAGCGAGTTGTCATTGCCGGTTTGATCGACCGTTGCTGTGTTGCCATCGGCCAGCGCGCCCGCTGCGCTCAATACAAGCGCGCTGCTGGAGGCGAGGAAAAGTTTCTTGAGGGTCATGATATTCACTCCTTTGATGAATTTCTCCGATTTAGCCCCGGGCCGAGTCTCCCGGCCCGGGGAAGATGCAGATCACTGCACGATGCCAAGATTGTTGTTGTTGCCCGACTGGGTGAAGTTGGCGCTATTGCCGCTGCCCACTTGCGCGACAACCGCCTGGTTGAAGCTGCCGTTCTCGATCCGGCCGGTGATGCTGTTATTGTCGCCGCCCTGGAACATCGCGAAGCTGTTGTTGTCGGCCAGCGACCCGGTGATGGTCATGGTGTTGCCATTTCCCACCTGGAACAGGTCCCCGCGGCGGAATGTGGCATCACCCGGCGTGCTGGCGCGTACAAAGTCGCGGACATTCAGTGCATTATCGGAAAATCTGCTGGAAAAGCCGACGGCATTGTTGCCGTTCCCGTTGAAGTCGAGCGTCAGGACATTGCCATCGCCGGCCTGTAGCCCATTGGCATAGTTGTCATTACCGGTCACGCCGAGAGTGGCGATGTTGTTGTCGCCGGTGACGTTCAGCCATGTCTCGTTGTCGTTGCCGACCTGAGAGATCAGGGCGCTGTTATTGTCATCTTTCACAGTGGCAGAAGCAAAGTTGTCGTTGCCGGTCTGATTGAACCCAACGCTGTTGTCACTGCCGGCGATCGAGGACAGGTCGATCTCGTTATTGTCGCCGAACTGACCGACGCCCACCGAGTTATCGATGCCCACCACATCGATATCGAGAGCAAGGTTGTCGTCGCCTTCCTGCTCGGTCCCGAAATTGTTTCCGGAGCCGCCGATGGTCAGTTCCGCCTTGTTCCGGTTGCCGATCTGGTTCACCTCTGACCCCGTGGCGCCACTCGCCCCCGAGAAGTCACCTGTCAGGTCATAGGGCGCATTCCCGTTGTCGCTGCCGGTCATAGTGACGGATGCGATATTGTCATCGCCGGTCTGACGCAGATGGCGCAACTGCAGGCGCATGCCGTCCTGATCGACGGTCGCGCTGTTGCGCTGGCCAGACTGGTTTACGCCACCATCCGTGGTCGAGGTCATGACACGGTTTCTGCTGTTGCCCGTGTCCGTATTGTTATTGTTCTGCGTGATGGTTGCTTCGTTGCCGTCCTCACCGGCGTCGTTGTTCTGACGCAGATTGGCAAGGTTGCCGCGGTTTTCGGCGGTCTGCGTGATTGCGGCTGAGTGATTGTCACCTTCCTGCAGGACGAGGGCGACTTCGTTGCCGAAATCGTTTGTCTGGTTCACGTCACGCGTCTGAGTGATTGTGAGCGTGTTGTCGTCACCGCGCTGTTCAGCCCGCCCGTTTTGCCCCGGCCCCGTGGCTACACTGTGACCACGCCCGGTCTGGGTGACCGACAAACTGTTCTCGTCGCCGACCTGCTTGGCAATCCCGTCAATGACTCCCCCCGGGCCACTCGGGGTCGCCTTGAAATATCCGACACTGGATGCCTCGGCGGCGGACTGATCAATGAGCAGCGAGTTTCCGGCGCCGGTTTGATCGATCAAAGCTTCGTTGTTGTCGGCCAGTGCACCAGTTACCGAGAATAATGTTGCGCTCCCGGAGGCGAGCAGAATTGCTTTCAATGACTTGCTTGTAGCGCTGTTCTTCATATTCCGTCTTCCGCTTGTACTAATCTGTTCGCAATAATCCATCGGCCGCATAATTGCGGGTCAACCATGACGCATGATGCAGAGATGTTTTCGTCGGCACCCCGTGCCATTCTCACATGGCACGGGGCACATATTACCCCAGTGATTATTCGAAATGGCTGCGCAAGGTACCCCCTCCTTGTAAAATGCAATACTCGCTATACTCTTCGCAAAATACACGTTGCCGCCCCATTTATCTACGTTTTTCGCCACAGTTTCGCCAGATTTATGGCCTCATGCGAAACAGTCTTGCATGATCCAAGTCAATCCGGCAGAATTTTCGGACAATCTTTGCACGCGGTGCGGGCGTAGATGCGAGAAATTAAACTCAGGGGTGAATGGAATTAAGCAAATTGTAACCTAAGGTTGTTTTGGGAATGCGCGCACGAATCAACGTTCCCATTCACCCGCCTATTATTTTACCCCATTCACAGGCTTTGTTGCATAAATCTGCTGAAGGCCGGACTTCCCCTTTCCCCGGACGGATTTACCCTACGGCCACTGTGACGGGTATGCCAAGCGCGGTGTAGCCGTTCAGTACGGC
>OFEU01000331.1_pt1 | contig 32919 bp, 30 predicted proteins | sample 1521221 | NCBI WGS metagenome assembly OFEU01 (sample SAMN03766357, study PRJEB24113) | microbial mat metagenome | isolation source: enrichment culture HLUCC-O from microbial mat sample contains cyanobacterium... | reverse complement strand
GCCGTTCTTATGGCATCGTCTAAGGCTTGATATTGTACCTTAGAGCCGTTTAGTAGCTTGGCTTCTCTAACTATCATGACTGAATTTTATCACAGAGAAATGCAGATAAGCACAAATCCTGTATTCTTTTTTGTGGGTTGCCATTCATCTCACCGCCAAATCAAAGATTATGGCGGGAGCCTTCTTGCAACATTGAGGTAACTGTTGGGCCACTTGTTCTAAGTTTTGACGGGCCGCTTGAGCGGCCATTTCATTGGGAACCACTAACTTGAGTGAAATCTCAGCCCCCCGCCATTGGCTACTGGTTCGCAACAAATAGGCCAACAGCAGCATCAAACCGCCATTAGCTTGTAAGCCTCCCCACCAAACATCAATACGACGGCGTTTGCCAAATTCCCGTTCGGGATTTTCGCGGAAAATAATGATGCTACGACGGGATTGATAGAGCTTAGCAATTAAGCGACAATAACTGCCTCGTAAATGCTCCTGTTCACTATCTCCCAAGAGAATCGTATTGGGAACTAACGGCCCAATGCCATAGGCTTCCACGAGTCGTTCTGCCCCCACAAAGGGATCGGGAGCTGTCACCAAGCGTACTAACGCTTGAACCCCTCGTTTTTCTAAATACTCACGGATTTTTTTCTCCAGGGCCGCCTGTTGTCCAATATCTCGGGACCCACTCGGGAGAATACTGGAAATGGTGACCATGCCTCGGTTGTGGGTCAAGGCTGTGGCTAATTCCACCAAGGCCCAACGACGCATGGGGGCGCCGGATAAGACCAACATATGGGGTCGCCAGTTTTTGGTATCGACGTCATCTCCCATGCTGAGAATGGCCATGCGGGCCAGTTCGACCCATAAGCCGCGACGGACATCGCCCCAGGCTGATTGTAGTTCTCGACGTTCGAGCCAGAGATAGACACTGAGAACGAAAATCGCGGCCACTACGGCCGCTACAGGGTTAATGAGCAACATGACCCAGAGACAGCCGATCGCCCCGAGGGCGGAGAAATACCAAGGAACGCCAAAGGTGGGACGGAATGAGGGACTTTCTAGGAAGCCTTCGATACCAGCGGCCACGTTCAATACCAGATAGGTACTGAGAAAGAACATGGTTAAAACGGGAGCGATCAGGTTGAGATCGCCGATGCTGACAGCAGCTAGGGCCACCCCTAGGGTGAGGAAGGTTCCCAGACGGGGTTCGTCATTCTCGCCTCGTCCTTGCCCTAGCCAACGCAGCATCGGAGGTAAGACGCCATCTCGGGCCAGGGCTTGCAGAACGCGGGGGGCGCCGAGAATACTGCCGAGGGCGCTGGAGAGGGTGGCCCCCAAACCCCTAGTAGAATCGCATCGCCCCAGATGGCAATGTCCCGCATCACCAGGGGATTTTCAGTCAGGGCGGTATAGTCGGCGCGGGTGGCGAGGAACAGGGGCAAAATCATGTAGATGATGTAGCCGGTGCCAACGGCGGCGAGAGTCCCTTTCGGGATGGATTTTGAGGGGTCTTTGAGGTCGCCAGACATATTGACGCCGGCCATGATTCCGGTGACGGCGGGGAAGAAGACGGCAAAGACGACCCAGAAGGGTTCACCAATGCGCCCGGAGACGTTCCACATCCCGATGTCGCTTTCGGCGATGGGACTGCCGAAGGCCAGGGAGATGAGGGAGAGGGCGATCGCCGCCATGATGAAGTATTGGGCGCGGATGGCTAAATCCGCTGATTGGATCGCTAGTCCGGCAACAACCAGGGTGGTGATGAGGGCGATGGGGGTTTGATAGTCGGACAATACTGGAAAGCTATTACTTAAACTTTCGGCGAAGCCTAGGGTATAGAGGGCAACGGAGAAGGCTTGGGCGAAATAGAGGGGAATCCCGACGGCCCCCCCGGTTTCGATGCCGAGGGAGCGACTAATCATGTAGTACGCGCCCCCGACTCGTACCACGCGATCGGTGGCAATGGCAGAAATCGAAAGGCTTGTCAGCAGCGTGATTGAGGTGGCTAGGGTGACGATCACTAGGCTCCCGAGCCAACCAACGTTGGCCACTACCCAGCCGAAGCGCAGGTACATAATCACCCCCAAGATGGTGAGAATTGAGGGGGTGAAAACACCGCCAAATGTGCCGAGACCTTTGGCTGAGTCGTCGTCAGGGGGCGGGTTGGAGTTGGAGGATTGCTGCCAGGGAAAGCGCACTATAAAAACAACGAGCTTAAGTTGCCTTTGCCATATTAAGCTAATTTTCTCAATTTGGAGCCGTTGCAATTCTTATCATTCTGGGAATCTTTCCCCATGGATTCCACAAGGTTTCCACAACTTTTATCCAAGTTTTCCACAGGTTGTTGAGGGTTTTCCACAGGCGATCGCCGACCTTGGGGACGACTAGGCAAGGTTGGGGATTTCTGGGAAGGAGCGGCTTGGCACTCAGAATTGACATCTAAATGTAACGTTAAGTTACAAAAACAAGGCGTAAACCCCTATTCTCTCGTGAAGCTCCAGGGTTCAAAAGAGAAAATTTCATCTTTCGCAACATTGACAAGCCGACCCCTGATCAGACCACAATGATGCGACGGGTCAAGGTTGCCTCAAAGGTTGCCTCAACAGATTACCGCCCAACCTTACCCATCCCCTACAAGCCGGAGGCCGTTATGAATACTAGCGTCAGCATACTCGCAGAAATCCCTGAAGACCTACATCAATCCCTCAAGAGTTATCTCGATAGTCATCCTGATTGGGATCAAGACCGCATCTTTGCAGCGGCGTTATCTCTGTTTCTGCTACAAAATGGCGACAGCAGTACGCCGGAAGCGTCTCAGAATTACCGCCGGGCGGCCCGTGTGTATTTGGAAACTCTGTTTCAAAATCCCGATTAACGGGAATTGGAACCTGAAGCACTAGGACATCGCTTGATAGTCGAGATTGGATCAATCATTCAAATTGGATGTTCGGTCTTCGATGTTTGCATAGAAAAAAGGCGGGTATAACCCGCCTTTTGCTTAGGGAAATCAATTCAAGAACATCCCGGTCTTATTCAGTTTTCCTGTGTTTTACTTCTAGGCGGGCTTCGCCTGGCTATCGTTTTTGTTCTGGAGTAGGCGAATCACGGAGCTTTTTTCTAGCAATCCCAGAACGATTCCGTTTTCCCCGATAACGGGAAGTTCGGAGAGTTTTTGATTTTCCAGGAGGGTCACGACTTCGAGCAAGGATTGGTTAGATTCGACGGTTTGCACATCGACACTTTCCATCAATTCGGAGACTTGGACGTCATTCCAGTCAGAGGTGGGAACTTGACGCATGGTTTCGACGGATAGGGCGCCGATGAGTTGCTGGTTCTCGTCGGTGACGAGGTATTTGCGCCAGTTGCGACGACCGATGACGTAGTTGTTGGCGAACTCTCGTAGGGAGAGGTTAGCCGGAATGACGGGACTGTCAGGAGTCACAGCGTCGGCGGCGGTTAGGCCATCGAGTTTTTCTTGGATTTGCGCCGATTGGGCCGAGGTTCCGGCGTTTTGCAGGAGGAACCAGCCGATTAGGATGTTCCAGAAGTTGAAGCCAGCGTTGAAAAACAGGGGAATGACACCCGAGGCGATCGCCAACCAACCAATGACTTGGCCAACACGGCTAGCAATAACGGTTCCTTTATAGGGGTTCCCGGTGACTTTCCAGACGGCTGATTTGAGGATGTTCCCGCCATCGAGGGGGAGTCCGGGAATCAGGTTGAACAGGGCCAAAATCAGGTTAATCGTGGCCAGCAATCCCAGAATCGCCGCTAAGGGAGCCGAGAGGGGGACGGTTTGCACGATCGCCGTGAACAAGCCAAAAAGTCCTAGACTAACCAGAGGACCGGCGATGGCGACCCAGAACGACTCTCCGGGAGTCTCGGACTCTCGCCCTAAGCTGGCTAAGCCCCCAAAGAGAAATAGCGTGATGGATTTGACTTCAATCCCTTGGCTTTGGGCGACGAAGCTATGGCCCAATTCATGGGCGAGGACTGAGGAGAACAGCAGCAGGGCCGCCACTAATCCTAAAATCCAGGGCAGAATCACACCCAGTTCGGGAAATTGACTGGCGAGTCCGCCGCCATAGCTGAAGGTGACGAGGGCTAAGACAAGGAACCAGGATGCGTTGAGATAGAAGGGGATTCCGAAAAGGTTTCCGACGCGGAACGAGCCGTTCATAGAGGGGTCTCCTGAATGCAACTTATGTGAGAGCAAGACTCGAACCGTCGAAACGCAAAGAACATCATGAGAGAGGTTCGGGAGCAGGTCAAAGGATGATTGCTGTTGGGTTCGTGGCCATCAATGGTGTTAATGGTGCTACAAAAATGGTGCTACAAACCCTGTTTGACGAGCCGAGTCGCTGTGAACTTGTTTCTATTGTAACGTTTTGTTAAATTGCGATCGCCCCGAAGCGGTCGCGTTGCCCGCCCCTAACAGTACGGTCTTTCACACTGTTGATCGGTTGAGCTGATCGGTTGAGCGGGGGAGATTGATTCGATACCCATATTCTACGGGGCGATCGCCCTACACCACATCCTCCAGGGGACAGAACTGATAAAACACCGTTTCATCCCGCAGAATAGGTCGAAATCCCTCAAAAGAGCTAGTTAAGGTTTCACTGGCTCCCAACACCAAATATCCCTGGGGTTTAATCACCTCTGCCACCTGATGCAACAGATGGGTTCGCTCAGGAACCTCGAAGTAAATCAAAAGATTGCGCAGCAACACCAAATCCATTTTCGGTAGAGGTGGAAGCGGTTGACGCAAATCAAGGCGGCGAAACTGAACCATGAGGCGAATTTCATCGCAGACAACCCAATCATTACCCTGGCGGCGAAAGTACCGTTCTCGCAAGCGCGGGGGAAGACGCCGTTTGACCTCTAAGTCACTATAGATCCCGGAGCGAGCTTGACGTAGTACCTCATCGGAGACATCGCTGGCTAGGATTTGTAGGGTCCAATGATGAACCATCAGCGGAAAGGCATCATAGAGCAACATTGCCAGGCTATAGGCTTCTTGACCGCGAGAACAGGCCGCAGACCAAATATTAAGTTGTCGTTGTTGATAGTTACGACGCAGCAGTTCAGGAAAAATTTGTTTACGGAGGCCCTCAAAAACTTGAAAATCACGGAAGAAAGACGTTTCAGAGGGAATCTGGGACATCCGATTCATTAAAATCATATTCAGACGGTGGGTTCAGTCGCGGTAGAGTCTCCCTGATTGGCGTACCATAAGTGAACCATGCAGCGGCCAGGGCCACGGTCAAGGCTGGAATCCACCATAAATTTAACAACCCAGCCCAGAGCCAAAAGCGCAGCCGCAGTCGCCACAGCACTCCCCAATGTTGACGATTGTTTAGGGCTGGGTGGCGTTTGGCACTATACCAATGTTGTTTACGGTGAACTCGACCATGACAGCGGCGACAGAGGGGGACAACATCCCAGCCGGGGACTTCCCGCCCGGCAATTTTGCCTCGGATGTCTCGATAGCGTAGGTGATGGACGGCTTCGGCTTTGTGGAAGGGATTGAGGATACAGCGGTTACGGCTAAAACGGCGGGTTCGTGTGGCAATGGTATGCCAGTTGCCACGATAGCGGTTTTTGAAGGACTTTTGACGAGAGACAGACATGAACGCAGAACCGATGGGTTGGGGATATCTTCTAACATAGTTAATCACTCTTGGCTCTCCTTTGTACAAGTTTTGGCTGCGGATTTCGGGAAGACTCTTGCTGGTTAGAAGGGAGGCGTGAGGAGTTGGCAAGATATACGGTTGCTGGTTTAAGCCTTGATATTTGGGTTTTGGGATCGCAATTTGTATGAAATTGGCTATTTTTTTATTCTGTTTTAGTGATTACCGAAGTTAAATTTTCATACTTAAAGAAATTATACTTTTGACTATAAGTTCTGTTAAAAATAGATAGCACGGGGTTAAGGTAGGGGGCTTCGTTTTATTGGCGTGCTAGACTGCTAGTAGGCTGGCGTTTGACCTTTATCGTTTAAATCCAATGGATGTTCAACTAGACTTCTCAGATGTTACAGATTTGGCGGCGATTGGGACTCAATATGCCAGCCAGGGGTTGACCTTTTCTGACAATGCGATCGCCCTGCTCAGCCGTGAGAGGGGAGGACGAGGGAACTTCGCTGAGGCGGGAGGGCGAACCCTCATCACCTATAGCGGCGATGAGGCGATTCAGGTGGGGATTGCTGAGAGTCTGCCGGCGATCGTTGCTGGACAACTGACGCTACGTTATACGTCCCCTCACCTCGACCATAGGATTCGAGTTCTCGATGGGACTGGGGCGATTATTGATAGTTTTGTATTGCCAAAAACATCCCCCAATCTAGGTGTTGGGGGTGAGTTTGATCGCTTCGCAACTGTTACGGTTGAGTTTAGCGGTGATGGGCGATCGCTGGCGATCGGGAGTTTCGCTAATCAGTTGGGAATTGACAGCTTCGACTTAAATCTCACGTTTGCAGAACCCGAACCTGAGCCGGAACCCGAACCTGAGCCGGAACCCGAACCTGAGCCGGAACCCGAACCTGAGCCGGAGCCGGAACCCGAACCTGAGCCGGAACCCGAACCTGAGCCGGAGCCGGAACCTGAGCCGGAACCTGAGCCGGAACCTGAGCCGGAACCCGAACCTGAGCCGGAGCCGGAACCCGAACCTGAGCCGGAACCTGAGCCGGAACCTGAGCCGGAACCTGAGCCGGAACCTGAGCCGGAACCTGAGCCGGAACCTGAGCCAGTCAATCCCATTGCCGAAAACGACACCCTTACCTCTGACACGATCATTGGAACCGCCGGCGATGACACGATCCGCTATGACTCTGGCAATCGTGTTTTACTCAATGTTGAGGATTTACTCATCAATGACAGTGATCCTGAAGGGGGAGAACTCTCTATCCTAAGTTTTGAAGGAGGTGTTAATGGCCAGATTTCCCAGGAAGGAGACGAAGTTATTTTTGTTGGAGATGATATCTTTGAGGAATTAGGAACAGGACAATTTAACTACACCATTGTCAGTGAAACGGGCGGAACAGCGAGTGCAACGGCGATCGTCGTCAGCACTCAACCGCAAGTGCTTGATGGACGAGAGGGAAACAACACCTTATTGCTGTCAACCACAGTAGCGGTGGATTTAGATAACGAGGACGACCAAACCGTCAATGATGAGGTGACGGTCACCAACTTCAATAATGTTGAAGGCTCCTTTGGCAATGACACCATGCTGGGTAATGAGAATCCCAATCAGCTTTTTGGTAGATTTGGCAATGATGTTCTGGTGGGGGGTGGTAATGTCAATACCCTATCAGGAGGTGAGGGAGACGATCTGATTGTTGCGAGCACTCAAGATATTGTCAGTGGCGGTAACGGTCAAGATACCCTCCGGATTGACGGGGACGAGGATACGACCATTCAACTTCCCGATGATATAGAGGTACTCATTACCGGCGCTGGAAATGATAGTTTAACGGGGACTCCAGGACAAGACACCCTAATTTCAACGGGGGGCAATAACACGCTCGTCGGTAACGGAGGCGGTGACTTCTTCTCAGGTGGATTCACTGAAGATGTGATTGTGGGTGGCAGTGGTGCCGATAGTTTAATCTTCAATGACCCTGGAGAGGGTGTCGACACAGTGACCAGTCTTTTTGCGAGTGAGGATAGGATTTTGGTTTCAGCGGCTGGTTTTGGCGGCGGTTTAACTCCCGGAAGCATCGCCCCAACACAATTGGCGTTTGGCAGTAGTGCTTTCAGCCCAGACCATCGGTTTATCTTTGAGTTTATTACCACCCTCAACGCAGATCTTCATTATGATCCTGACGGTAATGGACCGGACTCTCAGATTACCCTCCTTAACTTCAATAATGTAAGTATTTCTGATATTGATACGAGTTCAATTATCGTCTTCTAGTTGTCTGAGGCTGGGGGGTCAGGAAAGCGGTCAGGGGTGTCATCTTGGGGTCGCATTTGTTGGTAGGCTACCCAGAAGACCCCCAGGCCCAAGAGAATCGTCAAAACAATTCCCAAAATGTTTTGCAAGGTGGCGTTCGGGCGACGGCGACGGCGAGAAGCAGCACCGGCAACGTCGGTGGCTTGGTCATATAACAGGGCCTTGGAGGCTTCGGAAAATTCCGAGTCTGGGGGGTCTTCGGGGGCTTCGGACTCGCTGTTAAAGGAGTCTAGGGGTTTACGCGGTGGTGGTGAGACGCGACAGAGCATCATCACCACGGAGGTGTTGTCATGACCGTTGACCTCGTTGGCCAGTTGAATCCAAGCCTGAACGGCGTCGTCTAAGGGACAGTCTCCGGCTAAGACGGCTGGGGCGACCTGTTGCCAGGATTTTTCAACCCAATCTTGGTCGCTGAGGCCATCGGAACACAGGAGTAAAATCCCATCTTCTTCGATGACAAACCGCTGGATTGATGGCTGTAAAAATTCACTATCTCTGGTGCCGAGGGCTTGGGTTAAGGCCCCAGCATCGAGGCGGTGTTGGGCTTCTCGGTAGAAACTGCGGCCAAATTCGACTTCTCGATGGGCCACGTCATCGTCAACGCTGAGTTGTTGGCAATAGTGAGGGGTGAGCCAGTAGGCGCGACTGTCACCGATGTTGATGAGATAGAGTTCATGACTGTTGGTGCGGACGACACCGGCATCGTTACGTAGGCTCTGGCCGAGTTGCCAGCCGAGGACGAGGGTGGTTCCCATGCGTTGCCGGGCTTGTCGCTCTTGGCTATCGTTTTGGTGGGCAATGGTGTTGTTGGTGACGCGCACGATCGCCGCGAGTTGTTCGCTCACCAGTTTGGGGGACAACAGTTGGCGGTCTTGCTCGATGGAGGTCTGAAGCTGGCGGATTTGTAGGGTTAGGGTGCGCACGGCGGTTTGACTGGCCACTTCGCCGCCATCGTGACCGCCCACGCCGTCACAGAGAATGGCTAAATCCCGGATGTCGCGATCGCCATGGTTGAGGTCGTTTGGGGTGGGGTAACAGGCATCTTCGTTGTGCGATCGCAGGGGACCGGGATCGCTGGCCCCACTAATCTCGATGGATAAGGGCCGTTCTGCGGCCAGTTCGAGGAGCAGTTGATTGAGGCTGGCTTCGATGCTAGTGAGTGGTTCGCCTTCACGCATCCGCTGACACAGTTGCGTCATGGGTTGGGCTACGATCGCCGAGGAGGCACTAATCCAGTTGGCCCAGTGATAGCCGAGGTCGGTCAGTTGATGGCCGGTGTTACCGCTGTGGAGTTGGAGTAACCAGAGTCGCCAACCTTGAACGCGCAAGTTTTCGGGGTTGAGGAGACTGGCGGCGACTCCTTGTTCGTCGAGGATGGGCCACAGTTGCAGACTTTGCCAAAGCCAGTAGATTTGCCGGACGGCGGGGGCGGTGGACCAAGCATCTCGTAGGCTGGGATAGAGCTGTCCGTCGGGACTGATGGGGGCGTTGTCTAATAGGAGTATTTCCTGGTCTGGCTGGCTATCTGAGGCGGATTGGCGGTAGATGCCGTAAATTTGCGGTACATGGAGCCGCTGACGGACGAGACGCAGGTAGGGGAGATGGGTTAGGGTGATCTCTTCGGGGAATTCGGGGGCGCGATCGGGGTGGCGATCGCACCAGAGTTGGGGGCCGATGACCTCGTAGCGATCGCCGAGGGTCTCTCCCACGGGAATTTGAGCAGCGAACTCTCCCACGGCCCAGAGATACTGGGGTAGAGGGCGATCGGAGGGGTCAATGCGGTTAACAAATTCGCGGAACAGCACGGCTGTCTATCCTATGATGAGACTAAACTGGACGAGGGGGGGTGGTGAATCTGCCGATGAATCAGTTTTAGTATAGAGCCTGTCCCTCGGCAAACGGATAGATTCTTAAAACGACATCTCACAATGAGCGATCGCAACACTTCCCACTCTCAAATTCCTTGCCTATGATAGAGGAGGATGGCGGTTGCATTCTTCCTCCCTTGTTCCATCTCGACCTAATCTATGGACACGTTTACCTTACTCTGGCTTGGACTCGGGGTTCTCTTTTGCCTGATGGAGTTGTTTTTACCGACGGCGTTTGTGGAACTGGCGATGGGACTGGCGGCGTTTGTTGTGGCCTTGCTCTCTTTGCTTATTCCACAGTTATCAATTCAGATTTTTCTCTGGATGGTCTTCGCCTTGGTGTTCCTGTTGTCCCTTAAACGCTTTGTTCCCAAACAAAATTCCTATCTTCTGGCTGAAGCGACGGAAGCACAAACCTTAACCAGTATTGAGCCAGGAAAGACGGGGCGTGTCCTGTTTGAAGGGAATTCTTGGCAGGCTCGTTGTGAGGGAGACTTTTTGATTCCAGCAAATTCTAAGGCTCTCGTGGTCGGCCGTCAAGGAAACACACTTCTCGTTTTACCTGAAGATTTTCAGGAATGAATCTAATTCGCTTTATTTTTGTAGAAGTGAAGGGCTGTAAATGCTAACGTTTAGCGATATTTAGGAGACAAGTATGGAAGCTTTGTGGACATTTATTATTGTGGTTATCTTGGGCGGATCTGTAGCAAATAGCTCCGTCAAGATTGTTAATCAAGGAAATGAGGTTCTGGTTGAACGGTTAGGAAAATATAGTGGTAAGAAGCTGGAACCGGGCTTGAATTTCATGATTCCTTTTCTGGAAAAAGTTGTTTTTCAGGAAACCGTCCGTGAGAAGGTTCTCGATATTCCGGCCCAACCTTGTATCACCTCCGACAATGTGGCAATTTCGGTGGATGCGGTGGTCTATTGGCGCATTATGGACATGGAGAAAGCCTATTATAAGGTTGAGGATTTGCGCAATGCAATGCAGAATTTGGTCTTAACTCAGATTCGCTCGGAAATGGGGAAACTGGAGTTAGACCAAACCTTCACCGCGCGCTCAGAAATCAATGAACTGCTGTTGCGGGAGTTGGATATTTCCACGGACCCCTGGGGGGTGAAAGTGACACGGGTGGAACTGCGCGATATTATCCCCTCGAAGGCGGTTCAGGATTCGATGGAGTTACAGATGTCGGCGGAACGGCGCAAACGAGCGGCGGTGCTGACGTCGGAAGGGGAACGGGAGTCGGCGGTGAACTCAGCTCGCGGACGAGCGGAGGCGCAAGTGCTTGAGGCTGAAGCCAGTCAACGAGCGGAAATTTTGAAGGCTGAGGCGGAAAAACAGGCGATTTTACTCAAAGCTGAGGCCCATCGTCAGGAACGGGTGTTGAAGGCTCAAGCGACGGCTGAGGCGATGCAGACCTTGGCGAAGACGTTAAAGGTGCATCCGAAAATGGCGGAGTCGCTTCAGTTTTTGCTGGCGCAACAGTATCTGGAAATGGGGGCTGAAATTGGCACGAGTGAGAGTAGTAAGGTGATGTTTATGGACCCTCGCAATATTCCGGCGACGTTGGAGGGGATGAAGTCAATTTTGAGTCAGGAGGAGTTGGAGGCTCAAGAGTTGACTCTTGAGCGTTAGGGATTAAGCATTAGAAAAACCGGGAGACGAAATATCTCCCGGTTTTTCTATTTATGACTTAAAAAATAGCGTAGGCTGACGGATGTGATTACATCAAGCCGATTTGAGAGAGAATCCCTTGTCCGGTCAAGACTTCGGTGGCGATGCCGATGACGAAACCTAGCATGGCTAGGCGACCGTTCCAGGTTTCTGCGAATTGGGTAAAGCCGAGTTTGGTTTCTTGGTTTTCCATGATAAATATCTCCTTGAGTGAGGTTAGCGATGAGATGGAATAATCGGGGTTCGAGGCGATTACATTAAACCGATTTGAGAGAGAATCCCTTGTCCGGTCAAGACTTCGGTGGCGATGCCGATGACGAAACCTAGCATGGCTAGGCGACCGTTCCAGGTTTCTGCGAATTGGGTAAAGCCGAGTTTGGTTTCTTGGTTTTCCATGGTTGGTATTTCCTTGCCTTGGCTGCTTCTTTTCAAAAGTTAACACAACTAGCGAGGAGTTGCAACGTTTTATTAAAAAAAGTTGACAACAAGGTGATTCATTATACAAATCTTGGTTGTCAAGTCAAGATCATAGGGAAAAAACCGTCCTTAGAGAGAGGTTTTGGGGTTCGGTGGGAGGAGTTTAGGCGGCGATCGCCCCAAACTGGACTCCTCGCCGTTGCAGCCACTGACGGTAGGCGATGGAGGCGCGATCGCTGGGGAGATGTCCCTCTTGGGAGAGCGTGAGGGGGAGACGTTTGGGATGTTGGGACTCGACGATAGGAATATCTTGGCGAACGACGCGATCTTGGAAGCCATGCAGTTCGGCTTGAGGAATTTCGGAACCGTAGTTCATGGCGATCCACATCCAACCGATAGCTAGTTCGGGTTCAAGGGGACAGATGGCGAAGAAGATGGTGAGGCGGCGATCGCCCGAGAGTTTTTCGAACCAGGCGCTGAGGGGGGTCGGGGCGTGATAGTTATAGGTGACTGTAGCCCCTTGTGCGGTTCCGTCGGGGTTGGGTTGCCAAATTTGCACATCTTTAATAGATAATCCCTGGTCATCCCAGTGAACCTGGTAGTCGGGGACTTCGGTGTGGATGCGATCGCCGAGTAAGCCATCATGAACAAAGGGGAAGTGGGAGACATCGAGAAAGTTTTCCATTACCCGCAGGGGACTGGCGCGAAAGCGATAGGCCCCACAGAGGAATTTACGATAGTTGAGGTCACTCCATTCGGGGAAACTGGGAATCGTTTTGGGGTCTGCATCGGGATTGAGGGATAGCCAGACTAAGCCATAGCGAAGTTCGGCGGGATAGGCGGAGAGACACAATTGGGATGAGGGAGTCCAGCCGGGTGAAGCGGGAACCTCAACACAGGTTCCTTGGCTATTAAAGACGAGTCCATGATAGGGACAGCGGAGTCCTCTGTCTTCGACGGTTCCCCCAGACAGACGAGCGCCACGATGGGGACAGCGATCGTCCCAGGCCAGGATGCGATCGCCGCACCGCCAAATCACAAACTCCCGTTCGAGGAGTTTAACGGAACGGACTGTACCAGGTTCGATGGCTTCGGCGACGGGGTGCCAATCTCGATGAAGCATGATAATGGAAGCGATAGGTTAGGTCGATGCTGATCATCATAAACGGTTGGGTCGATATGAAGACCTTACCTAAACTCCGGGATTTGGATCGCGAATGGCATCACGAACAGTTGTGCATGAACGAGTCTTGCCACTCATAAACCATAAACAATCCATTTAAGATCATCATTACTCCCGTCTAATGCACTCTAATACTACTGACTACATCTGTCTCAGCAATTCATCGTACTCATCGTGTGTGCCAATCCAATACCAGTAAATATGGTCGCCTTCGAGTAAACCTAAAACACGATAATTGAGACTGACACGAGCAGAATAAATCGGTTGCTTCTGACTGACTCGCTTGAACTGAAGGCTCGGATGATAAGGACTTTCTTGCCAAATGGCGTAAGCTTTATTGGCTTGTTCTTAAACGGATGCAGGCAAATTACCTAGCCGCTTGCGAAATGACTTTGTGACGCTTGATTTCATTTTTGTGTTGGGAAGACCTCATCAAGTGGAACAGTTTCTCCGGCTGCGATCTCCTGCCGCACCATGGCCGCCATCTGATCCCATTGATCGTCTGTCGTGGTAGCAAAACGGGTTTCCCATTTTTGCTCATCCTGCAACTCCGCCAAAAATCGAGCCGCGATCGCATCTTGTTGGTCGGGTGGGAGTTGTTGGATTTGGGCGATCGCCTGTTGAAGTAGTTCTGTCATTTTTTAGTAGCAGTTAACACCGCCAAATCACATCGCTTCTGTATTTTACCCAAGGCGGTGATTTTTGGGGTAGGGTGGCGAGTTCCGTCCCGGTCTCTAAATCCCACAGTTTCAGGGTTTCCTCCCTCGATGCGATCGCCGCACCGCCAAATCACAAACTTCCGTTCGAGGAGTTTCACAGAACGGACTGTACCGGGTTCGATGGCTTCGGCGACGGGATGCCAATCTCGATGAAGCATGATAGTGGGAGCTATAGGTTAGGTCGATGCTGATCATCATAAACGGTTGAGTCGATATGAAGACCTTACATGAACTTCGGGATTTGGCTCGCGAATGGCATCACGAACAGTTGTGCATAAACGAGTCTTGCCACTGATAAACCATCAAAACATGGGTAGCGAGCAAAATTTTCATGGGTAGAAACCCAGTTGCTTCCCTAGTCTTTGCCGCCTCACCTCAATCGGGTTAAGAAATCCCTGCTTTAGCTCGATGTCAGGTTTGGGTTGCCGAAGAGGTTATAATGGGCCGTGCGCTCTCCGGTGTTTTTATGAGTCAGCAACCCACCGACAGTCCCCACAACCCGCATCTGCTTTCGACGCTCCGGACAGAGTCGGTGTGGGAGAAGATTGAGAGGATTGATGAACCCAGGCCGACGAAGGTGGATCTGATTGGTATTGATCCCAACTTTGATGTGGGGGCGGATTTTTCCATGAATGTGGCGATCGGGGAATCGGTTTATGAACGATGACTCCTCATCAAATTCTGAAATCCTCTTTGAAATCGTCACCCCTCTTGGCTTCTGGGTTCGCACAACTGCCGAGTATTGGCAATTTATTGTCACCGTTAAGCATCCAGTCATGAGCAACCGCTTGACTGACGTACAAAATACATTAAGCGACCCAGACGAAGTTCGTCTTAGTAACACTGATGCTCAGGTTTACTTATTCTACCGTAATGATGGTACAAAACGTTGGGTCTGTGCTGTAACGAGACGCTTAAATGGAGAAGGATTTTTGATCACAGTCTATCGAACCAGTGCTATTAAGGAAGGAGAGCAATTATGGCAGAAGTAAAAGTATTCTATGACCGCACCGGCAATACACTTGTTGTCTGGTTTGGGAATCCTCAAGATGAGTTTGAAGCTGAAGAAACCGGCAATGAGGTGATTTTAATGAAGGATCAACAGGGGCAAGTGATTGGGTTTGAAAAGCTTAATTTTTTACCTCCTTCTGATCATCCCATACCCGTTGCCTTTGAAACAGTCGCGCTCTAAGTTTGTAGTCATCGCTTTGGCAATGCTTACCCGATGATGGCTAATTGATGAATGTCGTCAGCCGATAGTAACTCCGCATTGGGTTCAGGAACTTGTTTAGAAACACTCCTCTAGGTCATCCCCTGACCAAGTTCCCGCGTGTCTGAGGAACGAACAACCGAACCGCCAACCCTCGGGAAACCCTCCCTTGGGGTCAAGCCCCGAAACCACCTATCCTGGAGAGAAGACGATTCACCATTAACGTAATCAACTATGACAGCTACCCAAGTCTCGGCCCGGGAACTCTTCCGCAACGCCTACAACAATCGCTATACCTGGGATGCGAACTTCCCCGGCTACACCGCAGATGTCACCTATGAAAAGGGCGATACCGTCGTCACCGGGAAAGCCAAAGTCGGCGCCGATATGAAAGCCGAAGTTCACGATGTCGAGGATGACACGGTTCAAAAAGCCATTCATGGCCAACTCTGGGAAACCGCCATCCACCGCGTGCGTCGCGAGTTTGAGTCGGTTCATGGCGATAACACTTTCAGCTATGGTGAGACGGATGATACTGGCGCTGTGGGGATTAACATTGGTGGAAAAGGTGAGGGCGATCGCTACCAACTGCGAGATAACGAAGTCTGCATGGTTCACCGCCATATTCACGACGTTGTCGTCACCATCCACACCCAAAGCAGCCACGATACTGGCGAAGGCTATCTCTCCCATCGCTACGATTCCGTCTATCACGATCCCAAAACTGGGGAACAGAAAGGCGTGAAAAGTGATTTTGAGGATGAGTACACCAAAGTCGGCGATTACTGGATTCTCAGCAAACGCACCATCCACAGCGCCGATAGTGACACGCCGGAAGTCTTTACGTTTAGCAATATTCAACTGCTAAACGCCTAACCTCCTATTTCCGCTGGCGTTGGATGAGGGTGACATGGCGATGTCGCCCTCATCTTGGTGGAGAGTCTCGTATAATGGTTGCGTCTCTTTAGCCCAGAAATAGGGGATTATTATGGCAGACTCCAACAATCGTGTGGTTCTCAAATTAGATGGCGATTTGGAGTGTCAGGGCTTTAAGGTTTTTTTAGAGATTGGGGTGGGTGGCCAACTTCCCCAGATAGAAATGATGGGCTATCTCCCGGCTAATCCGCAACTGGCGCAACAGTTGCGTCACCATTGGCGCGATCGCTACCGTACCATTGGTGCTCCCTATATCCGCTCCCCCGAGTCATTTCAGACGGATACAGACGCAGGAATGACCTATCGCATTAAACCCAAAAAAAGTTTTGCGAGTCACCGTGAAACGCGCTTCGTCGCCTGTCAACAATCCGCCCAAAAACTGGCGCAAGACTTTTGTCAATGGCTGATGTCACCGGGGTTTTATCGCTTAGATTTATGTTTGCGGGAAGAGTTAGCCAAAGATGAGGAGATTGAACTCTTAATTCGCTGCGATGATGGGGATATCAAAAAACTTCCCTGGCATTTATGGAGTTTTTGCCAACGTTATTCTCGCACCGAAGTGTCTTTTGGCTCCCGGGTAACAAGCCGAGTCAAAACCTCGCAGCCGAAGCCGACACCTCAGGTGAAGATTCTGGCGATTTTAGGTCATGGGGAGGATATTGATACGAGTGGCGATCGCCAATTCTTGAACCAGCTTCCCCAAGCCCAAGTTGAGTTCCTCGTAGAACCCAAACGCCAAGAGATTAACGCCAAACTCTGGCAAGACTCCTGGGATATTATTTTCTTCGCCGGCCATAGCCAAACCCTTGGTGACAGGGGTAAAATTTACATCAATCCCCAAGAAAGCCTAGAAATTGCGGATTTGAGTTATGGGTTTCAAAACGCAGTCAAACAGGGCTTAACTTTGGCTATTTTTAACTCCTGTGATGGCTTAGGATTAGTGCAAAAAATTGAAGATTGGCAAATTCCCGTTGCGATTGTCATGCGGGAATTAGTCCCCGATAAAGTCGCCCAACAATTCCTAACCTCCTTTCTAACTCAATTTTCCCAGGGGGATTCCTTCCGCACCTCAGTCCGACGGGCCAGGGAACAGTTACAGGGGTTGGAAGGAGAGTTTCCTTGTGCCAGTTGGCTACCAATTATTTATCAAAATTGCCTTGATTTACGCCTGGCTTGGCACAGCTTTATTGCTCCAGTTGAAACAAAAGTATTCGCTAAGAGTCCGGAGGTTAAACTATCTGTTAAAAGTAATTTTTCTGAGATTGCACCTCCCATTACTCAGGAAAGTTCTTGGCAAAATTGGTTAAAAAATAATCCAGTAAAACTTGGAGTTTTAATCTTTAGTTTGATTTTAGGACAAGTTTGGGGATTGCCGAGTTTAGCCAACTACTTCAATCAGCAAGGACAAGCCGAAGTCGAAACCCCATCAGACGTTGAACGTCCTTGGGTTCGCGCCAAACGTTGGTTTCAACTGGCGTTATGGTTCGATCGCAATCACTCAGCAGCCCATGTTAACCTCGGGAATATGTACGATGATTTGGGTCACATTGACAAAGCCGAATACCACTATACTCGTTCCTATAATCTTCTCAATGCCGTTGGTTGTAATAACCTCAGTCGCCTGTATATTCGACAAGGGCAACATGAGCGAGCAAGCATAACTTTAATGCAATGTAAAAATCTGCTAAAAAAGAATCAACCCTGGACTGAATATTCAATTGCCAAAAATCAAGGTTGGGCCGCTTTAGAACAGCAGTCTTACCGTTTAGCTCGTCATTATTTAGAAACCGCAATTGATTTAAAACCCAACGAAGGTGCGGCTCACTGTTTAATGGCACAACTTCCTGATTTAGAAGAGTCTCAATTTGCGATTCATGCCGAGACTTGTATCGATAATGTCCGTGATACACTTCCCGAAGAAGTCCAATGGAAGGCAAGGGTTCAAGACCAATTAGAAACAGGAGAATTTAGGCGTTAAACACTATTATTTAATACTATCATCAAACACTATCGTTAAACAGCATTATTAAATATTATGATATTGCACCGATTAATCGTGTTTTTAAGCTGTTTTAGCCTAGCCTGGCTGACTCTCAGCAGTCAACTCTCATCTCACGCTGGCGAACGATCGCGACGGTTTCCCCAACTCAGACTCAGTGACACGAGAGAGTCTCCCGAAGAGGATGAGGAGAATGGACGACGGACACCTCCGTGTGATCCTGGAGGCTGTCCTCGTCCGCTAGTCAACCGGAATATCCCTCATCTGATTACACCCCGACAAACTGTTGTGGCCGGCGATCGCCTCCTGATACGCTGGTATCAACCCCAGGGAATTAACCGCTATACCGTCACCCTCCGTCGTCGTCAAGATGGTGCGGTTTGGCGAGAAACGGTGTCGGGAAATTCGTTGGTTTATGAGGGGGAGTTCTTGGAACCTGAAACCTGGGTTGTGGTGACGGTTGATGCTCATAATGGAGAACAACCGGGGCGTTCCCAGTTTTCCGTCCTCAGTCAAGAGGAACAAAACCAGTTGCAGCAACACCGTTCCCAGGCTATTTCCTCGGATTTAACCCCCCTAGAGGCTCTACTGAGCCAGGTTGATCTCTATGAACAGTGGCAAGCCTTAGCCAATAGTATTGACTTACTCTATCAGGCGATCGCCACCTCACCCGAGGAGCCAGACCTCTACTGTCGTCTGGCTGCACTCTATGACACTCACTATCGAGACTTAGCCCCCCTAAATCTCTCGGCGGACTTACGAGAACAGGCTCAACAACAGGGTCAAACCTGTGACATTCGTTAATGGAGCGGGTTAATTCCAATGGCCAATTAAAATAAACGGCGCCCAAAAATAAGGAGCCGTATAGTTTGACCCCAAATCCCCTCGAATCATCGCGATTTGGGACTGACGTAGCGCCTGAGCTTTATTGATGGGAACCTCCTGAGTTTGAACGTCCTTTAAGTGTTGGTAAAACTGTTCCATCATCGAGGCGGTGGAATAATCATCAACGGCCCACAAACTGCCAATAATGGTACGCACCCCCGCCCGAGCCGCAATTCCCGCCATTCCTAATACGGCGCGATCGCTCTCCTGAGCTGTTTGACAAGCACTGAGAACTAATAAGTCAATATCCGACCGTCGAGTGGGATCATTAACATTAAGAAGATCCGCCAGTTGACTCATTTTGAGAGGACGATCGGCTAAAATAAACGTATCCTCAGCAAAATTGCTAAACTGTCCATGAGTGGCAATATGCACAATGGGATAGTTGAGCGTCTTGATGTCTCGCTCTAGGCGTTCTACCGTAAACTCCTCAGCAAAGAGAGTTCGCGTTTTAATTAAATCGCTAATGTGAGTTAACTCTTGTTCCACAAAGTGGAGATTAATCTGGCTCAACTCCTCCAATTTTAGAGAAGGAAACTCGTCCCTTTCATCGATCTGATCTCGAAGATTGTCAAAGGTTTCTCGCCCAGCGGCGATGACTTCAAGGTCCCGAGGGCGTAAGCCTCGCGGTTCCAGTAATTCTAGGCTAGGAGAAATAGCGATGGGATATTTTTCAATTAAATACTCTTGACCATCATACAGTGCAGCTAGGGGGATTTTGCGAATTTTGCCGTACAACACAAACGCGAGTTGTTTGGGGTTGATTTGGGCTAATTCCTCTTCAATCGGGTCAATTAAGGCGTGATAGAGAGTGGTTAACGAGGCTTGAGCGTTAAAATCACTGTTTATGTTGTTTAGACTTAGTTGAACCGAGTCTAAAAAGGTGTCGATATGTTCAGGGAAGGAAACAGGATACCGTTTGAGTCGCTGATCTGGGGTTTCAAGTAGGACTTCAAACTTGTCAGGAAAGGTGATAATATAGATAACGGCTGTCTCTGAATATTTGCCGATTTGTTGCGATCGCACCTGGGCACAGGCTGCCCCAAAAAAGTCATTAATTTCCGCCACTTGTAGAGCATCCATCACCTCGATGGCTCGGCGTAACTCCCCTTGACTCATCGTCTCTCGCTCAAAGAGTTGTTGAGCGTAATCCCGATAAATTGGCTCAATCTTTTCTCGAAAGGCAAAGCGAAGATTGGGGTCTAAGGTGGTTAAATTAAACCGTAAGGCTTTCAGGCTCTCAAAGGCATTCTGATAAGAGTCAAGGGGGTCAAATCCCTGTTGTTGCCGCAGATGAGCCAGTTGCCAATTCCAGCGATACAGGAGTTCGTGACTCCCAGTGCGCTGCGAGTGGGCGATCGCCCGCTCGGTATCGACTTGAGCTTGATTGAGGTTCCCCAGAGATGCCTCTAAGCGCCCCAACGCGCCCCAAACATAGGCGGCCAGGCGCTCATCTCCTAACCCCTCAGCATCCGCTTGAGCCGCCTCTAAGAGCTGTCTAATCGCCGCTGCTGAGACATCCCAGGCTCGTAACGCTGTTTCCCCTGGGGGGCGATCGCAGCCCAACACCTGACAGGCCAGACCCACGCGGCCATAACCCCGCTGACGACTGAGAGGCTGCTGTTGCAGTTGTGAGGGAAGACGAGCGAGTAACCCTTGCACCGTCTCCCGAGCCTGGGAATCGGGGTTGGGATGGCCCGAAGACTCGAGATCCAAATCCACCAATAACGAGACTTGATTGAGTTGCGATCGCAGCCGTTGTTCGGGGGTTCCCGCCTCCGCCTCGTGATAATACTCCAGACTCTGACGACGAGCCTGAGCAAAATTCTCACCCAATATCCCCAGTTGCTGATAGCGGCGAGCCTTTGCACCATAAAGATTGCCCAAATCCAGAGCCAACTCCCGATTGTTCCATCCCGAACGCTGCTGCGATCGCCGCTGCGCCTCATCGAAGACCGTTTCAGCAGCCGCTAAATTACCCATAGCCGCTAGGGCGTTACCAAACCCCTGTAACAGAGAAATCTCCGACCCTGGACTCTCATCGAAGGCCATGTCCTCCAACCAGCGGCTGAGCCTAGGTTCTGATTGTCCCAGTAACCCCTGACATGAGGAAACTTGAGCCGAGTCAGAGCCTTGTACGAGAACGAGAAGGCGATCGCAGGCCCGCACCAAAAAGCCCAAGTCTTGCAACGCCTGAGCCTGATTGAGAACCCCTCCCACCACTCCCGGCTCATAATCTAATTGGCGATAATAGGTGGTGGCCTGGTGCCAACTCTCATAAGCGGCGGCGGCTTGGCCACGGGCAAATTGTACCTGGCCGCGAGTGGTGAGAATAGCCGCTAACAGTCGTTGTTCAGGAGCCGTTAGGGGCGATCGCTCCCGCTCCGGTGCGACTAAGGCCCAACTGCGCTCAATGGACGCTTCAGCCCCAAACCAATCCCCCTGTTTTTGTTGCGTTAGCGACCGATAATTGTACGCCAGAGCGCGGTTACGCCGAGAAACGTTTTCAGCCTCCAAAATGGGTTGTAAGCTCTCTAAGGCTGCGTCATAGTCTTGTGTTTGATAGTGCGATCGCCAGTGGTCAAAAACTGTTTGGGGCGAGAGTGGGGCGGGGTTTCCCAATCCCAGCTTCCCCAGAAGTAGGACCAGCAGCAAAGCCGTTCCCAGCCATCTCAAACGTCGGAGAACCCGCACGAACCCCCTCTTCAGACGAAAACCGGTCAACGTGAACATCATGGAGAGTGGAGACCTCTTCCCGACGACGAGTTTGCAAGAATCGAATCTCGATGATCTTACCCCTGAGAGGGGCGATCGCCTTCTATCTCCCGTAAACGTGCTTCGAGTTCCTGAAGACGAGCTTCGGCGGAGTCGGCTCGCTGACGTTGCTGTTCGGCTTCCTGACGTTGCTGTTCGGCTTCCTGACGTTGCTGTTCGGCTTCCTGACGGTGTTGTTCAGCTTGTTTGGCTAACTCCGTCGGGGTTAGAAACCGCTGGCCATCGGGACGATAAATGGTGAACTGGTCCGACTGGAGTTCAAAGCGAATCCCAAGCCGGGGACTGGTCCAGTCTTCGGGATGGTCAATCACCTCCAGGATTCCCGCCTCATTGCGTCGCCAGCCATTGAAATCGAGGCGATCTGGGTCAAAGACATAATATTCTTCTACCCCGTAGCGATCGTAAAACTGTTGTTTCTTGGCCATTTCCTTGAGGCGATTTCCGGGAGATAGCACCTCAAACACAACTTGGGGTGCAATGTCGGCTTCTTCCCATTGCTTATAGGACCCGCGATCGCCTTTCGGTCGCCCAATGGCCACCATCACATCGGGAGCCTGACGCAGTTTATTATTGCCTTCCTGGGGATACCAAAGCAAATCCCCGGCTACGAAGACATCGGGGTTATCGTCAAAGAGAATCTCCAAATTCTCCTTAATCGTGACAATCCAACGAAACTGGCGTGTATTATCCGACATGGGATTTCCGTCGCAATCGGGGTAAATGACTGTTTTCGGCTGAGGTGTGGTTACCATGATTTCAACTCTCAATCGGTGATGTCTGAGCAACAAACCTGTCCGGTTCTCACTGGTTGGCTCGGAAAGTCAACTCTCCAACAATTGCAACTTATAGAGACTGGCGTAGAGTCCATTTTGCTGCAACAGGTCCTCATGACTCCCTGATTCTAACAATTCGCCCCGTTTTAAGACCAGGATGCGATCGACATTACGAATCGTCGAGAGACGGTGAGCAATGATAATCGCCGTTCGGGTTTCCAACAGTCGATCTAAAGCATCTTGAATCCAGGCTTCAGTTTTTACATCTAAATTCGCCGTCGCTTCATCCAAAACCATAATTTTGGGATCACGTATTGCAACTCGCGCAAAGGCCAGTAACTGTTTTTGTCCCCCCGAGAGGTTGGTTCCTCGCTCCCGCAGTTGCGTGTTATAGCCTTGGGGGAGTTGTTCAATAAAGTCCGAGACATGGGTTTGTTCCGCAGCGTCTTTGATTTTCTCGAAATCGTAGGTTTCTCCTAAAGAGATATTACTTTTGACATCTCCAGCGAAGACAAACCCATCTTGAAGAATCACCCCCACATGTTGACGTAATTCCGCCTGGCGTAAGTCTCGTACATCAATCCCGTCAATGAGAATACGACCCTGTTGGGGTTCGTAAAGACGACAAAGAAGACGAATCATGGAGCTTTTTCCGGCTCCTGTGGGACCGACAATAGCCACCTTTTCCCCCGGATGAATGGTGAAATCGAGATTATGTAAAACATATTCGTTGGCTTTGTAGCCAAAGCTCACATTCTCGAAGCGAATTTCGCCGCTATGTCCCGGTTCAATGGAGCGAGTATCGATGGCGACGGGATCTTCAATATCAATGGGTTCATCGAGAAGATCGCTAATCCGTTCGACGGCGGTAAATCCCGATTGTAGGGAGGTGAATTTGTCGGCAAATTGGCGCAGGGGATCGAAGATTCGTTGTGCAAACAGAACAAAGGAGGCTAATAGTCCGAAGTTCATTGCACCTTCTAAGACTCGGACCCCTCCGAGCCAAAGAACACCGGCGATCGCAATCAACGAAACCCATTCTAGGGTTGCCGAGACCGCCGAATCGTGAAAAATAGTGCGGTCAACGGCGGTGATATAATCCTGATTGATACGGCGGAAAGCTTCGGCGTTGTAGCGTTGACGGCGAAACAGTTGCACGATATTGATACCAACAATGTTTTCTTGAAAGTTGGAATTTAAGCGCGAGAGTTCCTCGCGAGCGCGATAGTTGGCTTGACGGAACTGTTGTTGGAAGTAAATGACGATCGCCGCCGTGGGAATGAGCATCAACAGTAGCATTAAGGCCAATTCCCACTGCACCGTGAACATGACCACAACCAGGACAACAATTGTTGCTAGGTCACTAAAAATACCGATCGCCCCGGTGGAGAAAACATCCCCCAAGGCGTCCACATCACTGGTGAGGCGGGTAATGAGTCGTCCGACGGGGGTGCGATCGAAGAAACTCGACGAGAGAGATGTGACACGCTCAAACAGATCGTTGCGAATCTGCATCGTCATCCGCTGGCCCACTTTTTGCACTAGAAATCCCTGCACTCCATCGAGGGTGGAACGAATCACCATAGTCAAAAACAACAATCCCACCAGAAGAGTGATTCCTTGGGAGAGGGTTTGGCCCTCCAGGAAGAAATAGGTGGGTTCGCCGCGAATGAAGGAGATGGTTTGTCCGACGAGAATTGGCTGTACGGAACCGGCTAAAGCCAGGGGAACCAGTAAGGCTAAGACAATCCAGAGCAGTTTCTGATTGCGTTTGGCGTAGGGGGCCAGCCGCAGAAACAGCCGCCAGTCATTGGTTTTGGGTCTAGGGTTGGGGCGATCGATGGGAGTTGCGGTCATGGAGGCGTTCCTGGCTGCTGAGAGGTTTACGTTTCTTTATTATCGCGATCGCGCCCCCATTCGTGCAAATTTTGGCCATGAAGACTCACAGACACCAAGAGTTTTAGATATATATAACGGAGATTTTCTAGATCGCCGCGATCGCTTGCTACAATAACCCCCAACCTCCCGAACTCTCAACCCGTCCTTTTCAGAGGGTAACCGTTATGGTTGTGGTGCGTCGTTCCTTCCTACTCTTAGCCAGTCTAGGGTTCATTCTCAGCTTAAGCTTCGGCTGTCGTTCCCCTTGGAGTTTACAACAGGGCCAGATCAACCGGCCACCCCCACTTCCCCAACATCCACAAATTGAAGCCTACTTCAACCAAAATCCCGCCGAGGAGTATCGAGATCCCTATCGCGACATCTCCCGCAACGGCGACAACCTCGAACAACTCCTCATCGACAACATCGAGAACGCCCAGGAACGCATTGATATCGCCGTTCAAGAACTAAGACTTCCTAAACTCGCTCAGGCGATCGCCCGCCAACATCAAGCCGGAATCGCGATTCGCATCATCCTCGAACATGACTATAACCGGCCCTGGAGTGACTATCGCCCCGAGGAAATTCGTCAATTCGACGATCGCCAACGCGCCCGCTACGAGGAAGCCAAACGCTTGATTGATCGCAATAATGATGGGGTGATGAGTGCTGAAGAAATCGCCGAACATGATGCACTCGTTATCCTTCGTGACGCCCAAGTTCCCACCCGAGATGATACCGCTGATGGCTCCCAAGGAAGCGGCTTGATGCACCACAAATTTGTTCTAATTGATAACACTATCCTCGTCACAGGTTCGGCAAATTTTACCCTTTCAGGAGTCCACGGCGATATGGGAGAAACTGCCAGTCGGGGAAATCCGAATCATCTTTTGCGTATCGAAAGTCCTGAATTAGTTAGTGTATTTCGTGAAGAGTTTAATTTCATGTGGGGTGGTGGTGAAGACAATTCTCCCCAAAGTCGCTTTGGCTTGCAAAAACCCAACCGCCCGCTACGTAGTTTTATGGTGAATGATACTCTAGTTTCCGTTAAATTTTCCCCGACCTCTACAACTCTTCCTTGGCAGGAAAGTACTAATGGTGCGATCGCCACCGCTATTGACAGCGCCCAGGATACCATTGATTTAGCCCTATTTGTGTTTTCTTCCCAACCCATCGCCAATAAACTCCTCGAACGTCATCAAATTGGCGTTGAGGTTCGCGCCTTAATTGACCGAGGATTTGCCTTTCGCTATTATTCAGAAGGATTAGATTTGTTGGGGGTTGCTTTAGCCGATTCCCAATGTCGCTATGAGGTCGATAATCAACCCTGGAGTTCGCCAATTTCAACAGTTGGGGTTCCTCAACTTCCTCCTGGTGATATTTTACATCATAAATTTGGTCTGCTCGATGATTCTTTAGTGATTACAGGGTCTCACAACTGGTCAAAAGCCGCCAATACAACCAATGATGAAACTTTGTTGCTGATTCAAAATGAGACCGTTGCAGCTCATTTTCGCCGGGAATTTGACCGACTGTATACCACAGCCACGGTGGGACTTCCTCCCTGGATTGTTCAACAAATTGAGGAACGAGAAGCTGAATGTTCAGCGATAACAGAACGTAGTAGTGATATCCCAGATGTCGTCAATTTAAACACCGCCACCCTAGAGGAATTACGCACTTTACCCAGGGTGGGAGAAGTTTTAGCACAGCGGATTGTTGAAGCGCGTCCATTTAGCAGTCTCGATGACGTACGCCGCGTTTCGGGAATTGGTGAGAAAACGATTGAAGGTTGGGGCGATCGCGCTCGAATTTCTGATGATTAACTGTCCGAAGAATCGCCAGTTTAACTCTGACTATTTAATCGGTAAATCGAAGGTAAATGTTGACCCTTGTCCGACACGACTATCCACAGCAATATGACCACCCATCATCTCCGCAAACTGAGACGCGATCGCCAATCCGAGTCCAGTTCCACCATGTTCTCGGGTACTCGAAGAATCCGCTTGTGAAAAGGGCTGAAAAATGCGCTGCTGAAATTCCTCGGGGATGCCAATTCCTGTGTCGGAAACAATAAAACGAATTATCGATTTTTTTTGCACTATAATTAATTGAATTCGTCCTGACATGGTAAATTTTGCCGCATTGCTAAGTAAATTTAGTAAGATTTGTCGTACTCGCTGAGCATCACCATAGACACATCCAGGGGAGTTTTTATAGATAACCTCTAAGGTGTTATTATTGGCATGAACTAAAAAATCGACTTTTGATAATACGGTATCAACTAAACTTTGAACCTCAAAAATATCGTGATTGAGGGCAATGCGACCCGCTTCGATTTTTGAAATATCTAAAATATCACTAATGATTGTTAGTAGATGTTGTCCTGAACTATGAATTCGTTGAACATCTTGAATTAAATCAGGATTATCAATATCACCCAGTTCATCTTCTAAGAGTTCACTATAGCCAATAATGGCATTCAGCGGAGTTCGCAGTTCATGGCTCATATTGGCCAAGAACGCACTTTTAGCACGATTGGCAGCTTCGGCGGCTTCTTTGGCTTCCTTGAGTTCGATCCATCGCTGGAGTTCAGTAATATCTTGTAGGCTGCCGATCGCATAATGTTGAGAAACAACAGCCCGTTCGCGAACCAGACGTTCTTCACCATCAGCCCGAACAATTCGATAGTCCACACAGAACGGATGCTGATGAGTTAAAAGCTCTTGATACGCCTGACAAACAGCCGCTTTATCATCAGGATGGAGCGCGGATTCTAACAAGGGTCGATTCGGCGATCGCGGTGTGCGGCTCCAACCAAAAATCAGCAAAACTTCCGGAGACCAGTACATCTCTCGGGTCCTTAAATCTAAATCCCAATTGCCCAATTGGGTAATCCGTTGAGCATTCTCAAGACGGACTTGATTGCGCTTAAGAGAGGCTTCAGCCCGGCGTTGCGCCGCCAAAGTGGTGGCCAAGACGAGTGCGGCGACAGAGACAACAGTGATAAAGGCCTGAAGGGAAAGAACAGCCTGGGTGACGGTACGAGCTTGGACTAAAAAGGGGCCACTGTTGCGTAAAATTCCCCAAACCGCCATGGTGGCAATGATGAGGTTAATCGAGACGGTTCCCCGTTTACCAAAGCGTAACGCCGTCCACATGAGGATGGGAAACGGCAGGTATTCTAAGGGAAATTCGTAACTTTGGGCGCGACTGCGGGAACAGAAGACAAACCAGCCAACAGCAATAGAGGCGTTGAGAAGTAGCAGAATCTCCAAATAACGTTTGAGCGATCGCCGGCGAAGTTCCTCTCGGGGTAAGTCACAGCGGCGATCGCATAACGCCAAACAAACCGGGGTAATCGTCGCCAGCCCCGTGACATGGCTCATGGTGATCAGCCAGCCAATTTCGCCAAAGCTGAGACGACTGGCCAGATCGAGGCTGATTGACTGTAGGATGGCCGTTTGCATCAGCAGACTCGATAAAGCCGCGACTCCAGTCCCCACAGCCATCAACAAGGCCACATCTCGCAGTCGTTCCAACGATGAGCGAAAGTGTAATCGCTTCAGCCAAACCGCTGTCACGACAACTTGGAGCGTCTGGGCGATCGCCCAAGCAACACTCATTCCCCCCGGCCATCCCTCGATGACAGCCCCGAGTAACGCCCCAAGGGCCACCCCCAACGCCAGCGATCGCCCCCTAAGGAGTAAAGCCGCTAAGCCAAATCCAGGAGCAATCCCCATCATCGCTACTTGTAATTCACTCACGGCGATCGCCTGACTCAACCCACTCAGAGCCATATAGAGAATCACCAACACCAGAATCTCATAGGCAAAGCGGTGTTGCCGCTGTTGGATAGTATGTTGAAGAAAATTTAAGATGAAGACCATCATCTGGGTCTAATGCAAATGCAAATGAAATAAAATTAAACCGTGCAGGACAATGTCTCTGAGATATCCAGTCATGGTCTCTGGTTCCTTCCTACTATAATTGTTTCAGAGTTTCGGAATTTTCTGATTCCCCTGGGATGGTCACTGGGGGATAAAGCACTCGCGATCAGCAGCCAGACGGTTCACTAATGGCGATCTACTGACTCTTAACGGCTCTCTCAATGGATAACAATCCTCTCTACTTTCGCGCCCCCCGCGTTCCTCTTTGGCGGCGAGGCTGTGCCTTTGGCTTCGACAGTCTCATCGCTTGGTTGCTGGCCAACCTGATTGGAGGACCCGCAGTAACGGCTCAATTCATTGTCTTTGCCCTAACCTGGTTTTCCATGCGGGTGATTGTCCCGACATCCTATTTTGGCCAAAGTCCTGGCCGTTGGGCCTTTGATATGCGCGTCGTCAGCGATCGCGACAACCGAACCCCCCTCTGGCAAGATTTCGCCAAACGAGAAGCCGTCTCAGGACTGGCCGTATTTTTAGCCCTGGTAGGATTTTTCAATCTCGGGTCCCGTAATGCCTTTTATCTAATTCTCCTCTTGCCCCTCGGCATTGATGTCGGCGTGGCCTGGTTTGACCCAGTCGACCCCTCCGCCTTTCACGATCGCCTCAGTGAAACCCGCATTGTCGCCACCCGTCGCGGCTATTCCCTCGACCTGAAAGTTAAAAAATGGGTTGCCCTAATCAGCCGAAATGTGAAACAATAGTTGATCGTGTCTGAATTTAAAAAATTCAGACCGATTCGATCCAACAGCGAGTATAACCAACCGAGTACAACTATGGCTAAGGGCGTTCGCATTGTTGTGACCCTCGAATGTACAGAGTGTCGCACCAACCCTGACAAGCGGTCTAACGGCGTGTCCCGATACACGTCCCAGAAAAACCGCCGCAACACCACTGGACGGATGGAACTCAAAAAGTTCTGCCCCCATTGCAACAAGCATACCGTTCACAAAGAAACCAAATAACACCTCAGATATCCCCTGGATATCCTCTGAGTGTTGTGTCCATCGTCAATTGCCTTGTTATAGGAGTAACCACAATTCATGGCAGGATTTTATCGTCGTCGTATCTCCCCGATTAAACCCGGAGATCCCATTGACTACAAAGATGTTGAGCTACTGCGTAAGTTCATCACCGAGCGAGGAAAAATCTTACCTCGCCGCATTACCGGTCTGACCTCTCGCCAACAGCGAGATCTGACGAAGGCCATCAAACGCGCTAGAATATTGGCACTGTTACCCTTCCTCAACCGAGAAGGCTAACGTCAAAAATCTGACAAAACCCGGTTGATCGTAATTCGCAACCCGAATGTCGCAACCCGAATGTCACACCATACTGAGTGAACCGACACGCTCCCCCCTCGGAGGTGTCGGCTGTCAGTAGTTGGTCATCTCAACCCCCTGAGTCTGATGGGTTTGAGAGATGGTACAAGCGCTAAAGCGTTCGATGTAAGAGAGTTTAAGGGCTGGTGGAGAAAGGAAATCTAATCGAATTTCGACTACAGGGTGAGCGCCGGCTCGCCGTTTTAGATCGCCCTGAAGGTAAGAAAAACTGGGTGGTCATCGATGAGCAAGGCCAAAGCCGAACCCTCTCGCCGAAACAGATGTCCTATTGCCTCGCTGGGCAATCATACCAGCCCTCAGACTTAGGGGCCTTTCAAGCGGAAGTCAGCCCCTATCTCGATCCCTCCAGTTTAGAGGTGGCTTGGGAACTGCTCTCGGAAGATGGAGAGTCCGTTGCGCCTGAGGAGTTGGCCCTGTTGCTGTTTAGCGATTCGACTCCAGCTCAGTGTTACGCCGCCCATCGCCTCCTGTGTGACGACAAGATTTATTTCAAACAAAAGGGCGATCGCTACGAACCTCGCCCCGCCAGCCAAGTAGCTGAACTGAAACACCAACTCGAAGCCGAAGCCCTCCGCCAGCAAGCTTGGACAACCTTCCTCGAACGGGTGGCCCAGGCCCTGGCCGGAACCCCCATGGACTGGGATAGCAGCGATCGCAGCCACCTCGATGCCCTAGAACGCTACGCCACCCTAGGAGACGAAGCCCCCGGACGCAGCGCCGCTCATGACGTTCTCAGCGCCCTCAATCGCCCCCTAACCCCCCAAGGCGCTTTTGATGTGCTGGTGGATTTGGGACTCTGGAGTCCCCACGAAAACCTCTTTTTACGGCGCACCCAGATTCCCACGCACTTCTCTAGTAAGGTTCTCGACGTGGCGCAACGCTGTTTGACCAACTTCCCCCCCGATACAGACCCCAATCGCCTAGACTTAACTCACCTGAAGCTGTACACCATCGATGATGCCAGCACCCGAGAAATTGACGATGGCCTGAGTGTCGAGTTTTTAGACGGCGATCGCCAGCGCTTATGGGTCCACATCGCCGATCCCACCCGTTGGCTCACCCCCGGCGATGAATTGGACCTAGAAGCCCGCCGCCGTTGCACCACCGTCTATCTGCCCACCGGTATGACCCCCATGTTGCCCCCAGAACTAGCAACGGGTCCGATGAGCCTCAATGCCGGTCAAACCTGCTGCGCCCTCAGCTTCAGCGTCATCCTTAACCCCGATGGTAGCGTGAACGAGTTCAGCATCCACCCCAGCCTCGTCAAACCCACCTATCGACTCACCTACGACGATGTCGATGAAATGCTGGAGTTGGGCCTACGGGCCGAACCGGAAATCGCCGCCATTGCTGAATGGGCCAAAACTCGTCATCGTTGGCGACAGTCTCAGGGGTCGATTTTTATCGATATGCCCGAATCCGCCATCAAGGTCAACAATGATGAAGTCACCATCGAAGTCTTAGATAACTCCGCCGCCCGCCAATTGGTAGCCGAAATGATGATTCTGGCCGGAGAAGTGGCCGCCCGCTACGCCCAAGAGCATAATCTGGCTATCCCCTTCCGTCATCAATCTCAACCGGAACTTCCCCCGGAAGAAGAACTGCTACAATTGCCGGCTGGTCCCGCTCGCGCCTGTGCGATCCGCAAATGTATGCCCCGCAGCGAAATGAGTGTCTTTCCCAACCGTCACGCCAGTTTGGGCCTCGATACCTATACCCAAGTCACCTCCCCCATTCGCCGCTATACCGACTTACTCACTCACTTTCAGTTAAAGGCCCATCTGCGCGGAGACAGCCAACCCTTCTCCAGTGAGCAGGTGCAGCAATTGATGATGAGCGTGATGGTATCGGCCAAGGAAGCGGTGTTAGTCGAACGGCAAACCTGCCGCTATTGGGCGATCGAATACCTACGCCGCCATCAACAAGAAACCTGGCAAGCCCTGATGTTGCGCTGGATTCGCCCCGATGATAACTTAGGCTCCCTCCTCCTCGAAGAGATTGGCATTGAGTTTGTCTGGCGTTTCCCCCGTCCCATGCAGCCCGGCGAACGCTTCCAAGTCCGCGTCAGCTATGCAGATCCCCGTGAAGACAGCATCCAATTCCAAGAAGTGGTTGACAGCCCGGCTCAAGTATGATATAAGACCATACGTTCATATCAAAGGCTTTTGTCAAAAAGAATGATGCGGTTGCGTCCATTTTGCTTGGCTTGATATAAGGCCATATCTGCTTGATTGACTAATAGAGTCGGTTGAATCCGGTTGTGGGGAATCACTGTGGCTACCCCCAGGCTCATACTGAGCGTACGACCAATGGGTGACGCCTCATGTTTGATGTTCAACTCCCGAATCCGTTGACGAATCTCTTGGGCGATATACATCGCTCCAATCGAATCGGTATCCGGTAGAATTAGGGCAATCTCTTCGCCGCCATAGCGCGCGGCTAAGTCCGTGGCCCGTTTGGCGCAAGCATGACAAGCTTGACAGACTTTTTGTAAACAGTAGTCCCCGGCTTGGTGTCCGTAGGTGTCGTTGTAGCGTTTGAAGTAGTCAATGTCACCCAAGATGAGAGAGAAGGGCTTTTGAGCTCGGGTGAGGCGTTTCCACTCGCGCTCTAGGGTCATGTCAAAGCGCCGCCGATTGGCAATTCCCGTCAAGCCATCGACACTGGCGAGCTGTTCGAGTTCTTTGTTCGCCAGAGCCAGTCTCTCGTTTAACTCTTGTACATCTTGATTACGCGCCCGTAACTCGACTTCGATCGCATCAGCATGTTCGGTGATGTTCTCTAGCATAATCTCTAGGTCGAGCTTCTCACGCTGTAGGATCTCAAGTTCTAGGCGCAGTTGGGCCAGTTCTTGAATGAGGCGCTCTGGTGATGTTTCCGGTTCCACGGTAGCAAAAGGCTCACAGTTTACAGTTGAGGGGGACATACCGAGACAATTAAGTCATTCTGAAAACTCTCACATCCATGTTTTGCACCCTTTGCCTCCTGTTGGGTCAACCTCAACATACCCTAAAGATTAACCCTTTGCTAGATCTAGGCTCCGGGCGATTCCTGAATGTTGGGCGCGAATCTGAGTTTTTGGTAAACCGCTGTAACGAATATGCCCAAACCTTGACTCACAGACCGGCGATCGCCCAAAATTCCTGAAAAAATCCCCACTTGGTGTAAAGCTTTATTAAGATTTGTCAACCGGGTTTGCATCACAGACCTACAATGGGGTCGGGTGAAAGACAAACGACGCGATCGCCTGGCTCTGTCGTGCGTCTGCCCACAATAAGCAATTGATCTAAACGTTTAACCTAAACGTTATCTTAAATGTCAAAAGAAGACTCCCGTTAGAGCCGAAGGCTTAGCGGTGAGA
>OFEU01000325.1_pt1 | contig 33696 bp, 30 predicted proteins | sample 1521221 | NCBI WGS metagenome assembly OFEU01 (sample SAMN03766357, study PRJEB24113) | microbial mat metagenome | isolation source: enrichment culture HLUCC-O from microbial mat sample contains cyanobacterium... | reverse complement strand
GTCATGAAGCAAGAATCCCCCGTTATAATCTTTGATTTAACGGCGGGAGTGTCAACAACGCCATCTTGGAAATCGACAATCACATCCTCGCCAATCTCCGCCGACGCCGCCAAGCTAAAGTGGTCTATTCCATCGCCACCGGTGAGCGTATCACGACCGCGATCGCCCGATAAGAGATCATTTCCTAGACCACCGATGACAACATCATCGCCCTGGCCGCCAAACAGACTATCATTCCCAGCGCCACCGGTGACGGTATCCTCCCCCAAATTGCCAAAGAGGATATTATCTCCGGAACTTCCATCGAGAACGTCATTATCACGGCCCGCCGCCAGAGTATCATTGCCTGCGCCCCCAACAATGCTGTCATTGCCGGCATTGCCGAAGATAATGCGTCCCTCATCATCATTGCGGGCCACATCGTCTCCCCCCCAGTAGGGCGATCGCATCCGGGAAGGCAGAATTACCTAACTGAGCCAGTTCATCAGCCGGCAACTGGCTCATAACGATGTTGTCATTCCCTTGAGTGGCAATGCCGAAATCAAATCCATCTTCTGTAATAATCGTTAAGACCACAGCCGTAATTCCTCAATTCACAAAAAAACACATAACAAGCTATATCTTATATAACATCGCAACCTCAGAGATGGGTGCAATAAGGTGAATGGTTGAACTCAGACAAAAAGCTGAGACCAAACGCCTAGACAAATTGGTTCCAGGCTGCCTCAAAAAAGTCCAGTTCACATTGCATCGCATAACGATAGGTTTGCCGGAGTTGAGGGCGATCGCATCCCTCTTGGTCAACCACCTCCTCTAGCTGTCTTGCCAACGGCTCAAACTCATCGCTACCATAGGTACAGATCCAATCTGCATATTGATGGTCAGGAATGCCATTTTTGGCTAATTCTCGTCCCAGAAACAGATAGAGTCGCATACAGGGGGACATCGCCGCTGCAATGGTTGCCACATCGGCTTGCCACGCCGTCGCCAGCAGAAAATCCGTATACCGCCGTGTTGCTGAGCTGGCCTCAACCGTCGTAATATCCACATCCCACTCTTGGCTATAACTTCGATGTAGATTCAGTTCCTCAATGACTCCTTGAGTCAGTCGGTGGAACACTTGAAACGTTTCCCAATTGCTGCATTTAGCCGCTGCAACACTATAAGCCCGAGCAAAGGCCTGTAAAAAAAAGGCATCTTGCCCAACATAATAACTAAATGTCTGACGGGGTAAATTGCCGTCAGCAATTCCCTGAACAAACCTATGATTGAGGCAAGTCTGAGCCAAGTCCTGATTGGCCTGCCATAAGATTGAAGATAGGGTCATCTCTCTGTTGACGTTCATCAGTTATCGATTCGATTGTTTGATAGTAACCTTTGACCTTAACCTTTGACCTTAACACTGTTACCGTGACTCCTACCTACCATGATTATTTGTAACGCCCTTGACGTTCGTCGCCTCGCAGAAGCCGAAGAAGCTCGCTTTGTGGTCACTGTTAATAGTATCCTGACCAGCGTCATTGATCGCCGTAGTCTATCTCGTGAATTTCCTTGGGCGGTTCAACTTTGGGGCGAAGAATTTGCTCCCTTAGACTATCGCCGCGCTCGCTGTCTCGTCTCCTGTAGTCAAACCTTAAACAATGGGTTAGCCTACGCCTATGCTAATGCAGCAATTGACGCGTATCAGACGTTCCTAGAGGAATTTGGTGAAACCGCAATTCCTGAAGTCTTCAACTTTATTCTCAGGCTCGGTCGCCATAGTGACTATTATACAGATCGGATGCGATCGCGCTACTCCATTCCCTCAAACGTTCCGCCCCTGGAAGTGCGGCGATCGCTCATTCGAGCTTACGAACAAGGAGAAGTTTGGCAAGATAAACCCTCTCCATTTACAGAAGAAAACCCCTGGCAAATTAAACTTTCCTACCCCAAAATTGCAGCAACGCAAAAACTGGTTGCCCATTTTCATCCTCAATAACCCCAGCTTTACTTCAAAAAACCTAATTCACCACCCTATTAGACTCAGCCAACGAGGGAAGCCAAGTCACAATCGCCGGGAAGCGAATAATCGCCATCAACACCAAAACTTGCAGTAAAACAAACTGAGTTGCACCACGATAAATATCCGAAGTTTTGACAGACTCCGGTGCAATTCCTCGCAGATAAAATAAGGCAAAACCAAAGGGAGGCGTTAAAAACGACGTTTGTAAATTCGCCCCTAGAATCACCCCATACCAAACCATATCTAAGCCAAAACTTTGCGCCACCGGAGCAAACAGCGGCACAATAATAAAAGCGATCTGAAAAAAATCAATAAAAAAGCCTAACAGAAAAACAACCAGCATACTAATCGCCAAAAAACCCACCTCTCCTCCCGGTAAATTGGCCAACATCGTTCGCATCACCGCTTCACCATTCAGCCCCCGGAACACCACACTAAAAGCCGTCGAACCAATCAAAATCAACACCACCATGCTCGTAATTCGCAGCGTCGCATCACACACCTGGCGCAATCCTTTCCAGGTAAAGCGTTGATTGGCGATCGCCAACAACATCGCCCCAATTCCCCCTAACGCTCCCGCCTCCGTCGGCGTAGCCAGCCCAAAAAAGATACTCCCTAACACCAAAATAATTAACAACAACGGTGGAATCATCGCCTGAAACACCCGACTCACTAAATGTCGTCCCCGCAGATTGCGAACCTCTGCCGGTAATGCAGGTGCTAATTCCGGGCGAATCAGAGTAATCACCAACACATGAAGAGCAAACACCGTCGTCATCAATAACCCCGGCAACAACGCACCTACAAATAAATCTCCCACCGAAATTCCCAACTGATCCGCTAGAACCACCAAAACCACACTCGGAGGAATAATTTGCCCCAAGGTTCCCGACGCCACAATCACCCCCGTCGCCAACTCCTTGTTATAGCCGTAGCGCAGCATAATCGGCAGAGAAATTAAGCCCATCGCCACAACCGTCGCCGCCACAACCCCCGTTGTCGCCCCTAACAACGCCCCAACAATAATCACCGCTAACGCCAAACCACCACGAACTCGCCCAAAGAGAATACCAATGGTTTCTAAAAGCCGTTCGGCAATCCCCGACTTCTCCAACATGGCCCCCATAAAAATAAAATAGGGAATCGCCAGTAGAGTGTAATTGGACATGGTGTTAAACACCTGCAAGGGCAACGTCCCCCACAGCGCCAGATTAAACACCCCTAACGCCGAGCCAATCAGACTAAACAGAACCGCCACCCCTCCCAGAGTAAAAGCGACGGGATAGCCCAGCAGCAGTAACACAAACACCCCAGCAAACATGAGGATTCCCAGCCAGTCAAGCATCATCATCGTTCTCCGCTTCAGATTGGCCATTGACGGGGGGGACGCTCTGCGCAGAGGATGGAGGGGCGATCGCCCCCGAATAGATCCCCCAACTCTTAATGGCTTGAGAGACTCCCTGAGCAATCAACAAGATAAACATCACCAAAATAAAGCTTTTTATGGGATAACGGGGTAAACCGCCCGGGTCCGGCGATCCTTCCTGGATGCGCCAAGAGTTCAAGACGGGAGTCCAAGTAAACCAGAGAGCAAACCCACAAAACGGCAACAAAAACACGAGTGTCGCGATAAAATCAGCCAGAGCTTTACGGCGGGGGGGCCAGCCACTATAAAGAACATCCATACGAACATGATCATTTTCTTGCAGAGTATAGGCCGCACCCAACAAGAACACTAAACTAAACAAATACCATTGAGCTTCAATCAGCCCATTGGAACTGAGGTTCTGTCCGAGGGCATTGCCCAGATAACGTCCCACGACGTTAAACCCGCCCACCAACACCATCAGCAGGACGAGCCAACCGCTTAGACGACCGATCGCCCTGTTTATCCGATCAATTGATCGTGCCAAACGCAGTAATGTGTGCAACCGTTATTCTCCTAAACTTGCAGCAAGGTTGAGGGGATTCGTATTTTACCCCACCGATGGAGAGGGGATGGACGACTACAAAAAAACGTGAGATAGGGAGAGAGTTCGTTGTGAAAAGGGTTTGTCATCCATTGTTGAGCCAGAAGGGAGTCGGGGCGATCGCCGCAGCCATTATGGCCCTATCTGGGACCGTCGTCTATAGTCAGGAACCGCCCCACCTCAGCCAAGACTCCAACCCCTCCCGCATCCTCATCCAACGCATCGACGTGCGTGGGAGTACCCGCTTTAGCGCCTCAGACCTGGCCGAGTTAACGGCACCCTACGAAGGACAAGAATTGAGCCTAGAGGAGCTACAAACCCTCGCCGACGAGATCACCCAACTCTATCTGGATCAGGATTATCTCACCTCTCGCGCCCGGCTGCCCCAACAGGATATTGTCGATGGAGTCGTCGTGATCGAGGTGATTGAGGGACGTTTGAGTGAGATTGACATCGAAGGGAACGATCGCCTCAACGAGTCCTTCATCCGCGATCGCCTACAACGAGCCGCCGGAGTTCCCCTCAACACCGCTCGTCTCGAAGACGAACTGCGACTGCTGCGAGCCGATCCCCTCTTTGAACAAGTCGAAGCCAACCTGCGTTCAGGAGAGAACCTTGGAGAAAGCCGCCTCATTGTGCGGGTGCAGGAAGCCAACCCCCTACAAGTGAGCATCAGCAGCGATAACTATTCTCCCCCTAGCATTGGCGGCGAACGGCTCAATTTGGGGCTAACCCATCGCAACCTTGTTGGCGTCGGCGATCGCTTCAGCATCGAGTACAACCTCACCTATGGCGAAGGCCTAGACTTCATCGATATCGGCTACGAGATTCCCGTCAACTCCCGAGATGGCCGCCTTCAGCTACGAGTCGCCCCCAGCCAAAACGAAGTCACCCAAGCCCCCTTCGATCAACTCGATATCCGGGGAGAATCGAGCCTCTACGAACTGCGCTATCGCCATCCCCTCCAACGCACCCCTGAGCGAGAATTTGCCCTGTCTCTGGGGTTTTCTTGGCAAGATAGCCAAACCTTCTTTCTCGATCGCCCTGAACCCTTTGGCTTAGGTCCCGACGACTCCGGACGTAGCGAAACCCGCGTGATTAGCTTTGGCCAGGATTATATTCACCGTCAAGTCAATGGGGCCTGGGCCTTGCGATCGCAGCTGCGGTTCGGAACCGGCCTCTTTGACGCCACCACCAACGCCGGCGATCTCCCCGATGGGCAATTCTTCAGTTGGATCGCCCAAGCCCAACGAGTGCAACGACTCCATCGCGATCATCTCCTCGTGGCCCGTCTCGCGGCCCAATTTTCCCCCGATCCCCTCCTCCCCTCACAACAGTTTGTCATGGGAGGTGGTCAATCCCTACGGGGCTATCGTCAAAATGTGCGGGCCGGCGATAATGGGATTCGCCTCTCGATCGAAGATCGCATTACCCTACTGCGAGATGCGTCGGGACAATCGACCCTACAAGTTTTACCCTTTGTGGATATGGGTGTTGTCTGGAACCATAGCGACAATCCCAACCCCGAACCCCGACAACAATTTTTAGCATCCTTGGGACTTGGCGCGATCTGGGAACCCACTCCTGGGTTGAGTTTCCGCGTTGACTATGGCTTCCCCCTCGTGGATTTAGACGATCGCGGCGAAAATATCCAAGATGACGGCTTTCACTTCCGAGTTGGCTATGAATTTTGACGGACGATCGCATCGAGAATGGGGTTGAGGTCAAACCAAGACCCCATCTCATCCCGGTATTCATAGACAAACATACTGCTGATGAGCAGGTCATAACTGTCATCCCCGGCGACTTGTTTTCGTTGATGGACTTGTCGTAATAAGGCCCATTCATCCTCGGTAATGGCGTATAACATGCGATCGCGCCGTTCGCGAATCACCACCTCTAATCCTTGACGAGATAGGGGTAACTGTCGCTCCTTCATAATCCAAGTATTGAGAAAGCGCAAAATCTCCCGCACATGACCCCCACTCAATCGACATAAATCATTGAACAGTTCCAACGATTCAAAAAGGTCTAAAATTCCCGTATGTCGTTCTGATGCTTGCTGATTAGGAAAGGCTCGCGTCAAAATCATTTGCCGCATTCTCTCCATTCCCTCTAGGTGATCCGTTCCATCTCGATGACGAACCGGAACCATGGGTAATAGTTTCGGATCGGTGCCAAAGCGACTGGTGAGGGGATTGAGATCATTGGAATAGAGTAGCGCCAAGGGCATAGTATAAATCACATGACATTGAAGTTGTCGTAGTTGTTCACCGCGATCAACAAACAGATATTCCGGTTGCGTCCGTCCCCAAGGCTTAATCGTTTTTTCAACTCGATCTAAGTTATCGACAATCACCACTAATCCTTGTTTCCCTAGAGTTTTGAGTTTGGCGATCGCCGGTTCAATCAATTCACTGTTAATCGCTTCAATAATGTTGGTGGTTCGCACCTCTAAATATTCCCGTAACTTGCCCCGCAATTCGGGACTATTTCGGGCTTTAGCAGAAATTTTACCAATTCCCAAAGCCACCAACGATAACCCCTCAGAATCCGCCTCAACTTGTCCCAAACCAGGAATCCCCAAATCTGCCGAAAAACTGCCTTTTCCTTCCGTACTCGCTTGCACATTTCCTACCCCCGGAACCTCCAATTCAGCAGCGAGATCAATCTCCGTTTGCAAAATTCGAGCTGCCCCTTGCAGCAATCGCTGTAAGCCTCGCGGGGATTCGATTTCAAGCTTTTCTAAGTCTCCGAGACTTTCACTAATACGGCGGGCGATCGCCAACAAGATATCCGTCACATCAAGATCTCCCATTTCCAAGTCTTGGGAGGATTCAAAATAGATGACATGAAACTGTTGTTGTCGTAGTTCATTCGCTAAGCGCAATAATTCTGTAGATTTGCCACATCCCAAGTGTCCAGTAAATAGTTGAACGGTAGGTTCATCCGGCGAGAAAAAGCTAATTTTATCCCGCATTTCAGCAATCGTCGATCCACCACGAACCCCAGAAAAATCAATATAGAGTTCGCGATCGCTCGCCTGAGACACATCCAAAGTCCGACTAGGATTAGTCGCCCGATACAACGCTCGAATATCCAGCATAAACTCAAATTTCCCCAACTAATACACTATCTAAAAACCCCAACAAATGCCTTCTTATTAACTATTAACTACTCACTACTAACTACTCACTATTAACTACTCACTACTCACTACTAACTACTCACTATTAACTATTAACTATTAACTATTCAACCCAGCGCCTGACACAACAATTCGCGATGTAAACTTGCCCGATCAATAGTGGCTTGAATACGAGTGTTTGACAACGGTTCTCCATTAGCATAATCCTCAATCCAGGCCTGACTAATAACCGTAGACTCCCGAGGCAACTCCTCAAGTTCCCAACCCGGAAGATCGAACTCTTGTAGAAATTGCGTCACCTTGGGATCATAACTGAGTCCCCAACAGCGACAGCCCTCAGCCGCCGCCGCAATCAGTCCATGGAGGCGCATCGAAATTGCCATCTCAACCCCGCGAAATAGCCCCTTCAAGGCACGGGGATCGTCAGATTGCCAAAGATAACGGTTGTCCGGTAATCGGGCGTAAATCGTCCGTGCCAGGTCCAGGTCTTGACTCGGTTGGAAGGGAACCAAGAAGATCGAGGCTTGAGTAGCGTGTTGGAAGGATGCGATCGCCGTAATTAAGCGTTCGAGGCGGGCCGGTGTTAACCGAGGATGGGGGCGTAAAATCACCGCCACACGGGGGGCCGGTAGATCCCAGAGTCCCTGAGGCGATCGCGACTCCAAGGCCCAAACCGGATCAGGGGCCAGAGTGAAAGGAATCCCCCAATCATTGAGACAAGCCGCCGAATTGCGATCGCGTACCGTCACCACATCACAGCCAGCGAGACAACGACGAGTCAGGGCTTCAGTCCAAGGTCGAGACAGGGGTCCGATACCCTGAGCTAAGGCGATCGTGCGTAGGCCCAACCGTTGAGCCAACCCCATCAGACCCCCATAATAGAAAGGATTAAGGGCGCTACTACTATCCTGCATCAAACTCCCGCCGCCCCAAATAAAACTCTGAGCCGATCGCATAGCCGCTAAAATCTCAAACGTCGCTTTGCGGGGAATCGCCTCCACCCCATAGCGATCGCGGGTGAACTGAGGATTCCCCGACAACACGACCGGAGTGATCGGCTTCGGTAACATCTCCAATAGGGCCGCCAACAGGGCTTCATCCCCCATATTTCCCATACCATAGTAGCCACAGAGAACGGCTCGTTCGCTTGCCATGTCTTCACTCGTAGAGACGGGTTAACCCCCCAGGATGCGTCAGGGTCAACGCCTTGCCTCCCTTAGCCTACAACAAACACTGCCAACGGGGGGGGAGACCGACCCGAGTCCAAAATCCTCCAGGGACTTTCCCCAAAACAGCAGTCCTAAAACAAAACTATGAAAACAGTTGTGACAGCATCTTGGAGGCGGCTTAACTTTGTTTTAAACTAAGCAAGATTTCAATTGCTCGCTTACTTGCCCTATGCACGCCCTTTCTCTTCCCACTTGGATGGTTCATGTCTCTAGCGTCATCGAATGGATTGCTGCCATTTGGCTAGTTTGGCGCTATGGTGAACGCCTACAGAATCCCGCTTGGAAAGGGTTAGCCGTGGCCATGCTACCCGCCCTAGTTGGGGCAATGTGCGCTTGTACCTGGCACTTTTTCGACAACGCCCAACGGTTAGAATGGCTGGTAACTCTTCAAGCGTCTATGACAGTGGTGGGTAACTGCACCGTATGTTTAGCCGCCGCTTGGATTTGGCGACGATGGCATAATCCTCTGAACCGAGATACCCTAAACACGACTGACGCAATTGATAAGTCTTAAACGTTGTTTTCAGTCGAGTCAGGAGTTCGAGTCAGGGGTTCGAGGTTAGGATTTGAGTCAGTCTGTGAGCGGGAGATTAATGATGGAACAGTGGGACTTTCTAATTCAACGAGAGGGCGATCGCGTTTGGCTTCCTCTCGGAGAGGGGCAAACACGCCTCACACCGGGACGCTATCGGGTCGTGGCCCGAACCTCAGCCACCGAAGCGGTGACAGAGGTCTGTGTCCGTTATGAACCCCCGTCCGAGTCCGGGGGGACGGGACAGTTTTATCGCACCACCCGTCAGACCGATGAGGATGGCACAATTTTAGTGCTTCCGGCCACGGATTTGAGTGTTGGTATTTGGTCCCTCTCCTGTTCTATGGCGGCCCTGAGACGCGATCGCCCCGATGATCCCCCCCAAGGACAGGTTCGCTTACGGGTTGAGGCGGCGGCGGTAGATCTCCCCGACTCTCCCCCATCAGCGTCCCCAGTTCCCGAATCTCCCCAGCCACCTGTCACCCCGGTTGCTAACGCCACCGCCCCCACTGGGGAGCCAGATCGCCAAGACCTGCGCCAAGACCTGGATTTACGGTTACAACTGGCCCAAGACAACTATCGTCTACCGGACCGAGAGGCGTTAGTCTTATCAGGACGCATCGACTGTCTCTCGGGCCACGGGGCCATCTTATCGGGGTTGCACCTGCGCATTCGCCTACGAGAACCCCAAAGTTTACACGTAGTCGCCGCCCTACAACGGCTGTTACCCCGTCAAGAAGCGCCCCTTGAGTTTTCCTATCCCGTAACCATTCCTGAGTCTTGTCAAAGCCGTCTCATTTTGGGAGAGGTGGTTCTCTGTGATGCCGTTCCGACCGTGTTGGCCAAACAGTCTTTTGTGGTGACCGCCGGTTTAGAGACGCTTCTGAGTGAGTTGGCCGACGGCCAGATTGATCGCTCCCTAATTGAGCGATCGCAGCCCCAGTCCCGTCAGCGGTCTCGTTCTCTCAACCCCCAGAATGGGGACAATCTCCCGGCGGCGACAGACCACAATCCTCAACAGCAACCGGCTCTCCCGCCTCGTCTCAACTTGGGGCGATCGCCGGCGAAGAAATCCCTCGATTTGCCCAGTTTTGGCAACCCCTTACCGCAACCCGTAGAGAATCCCTTTGGCGAGTTGCAACAGCCCAGTTCCCCCCCCAGTCCCCCCCCCAGTTCCCCAGAACTTCCCCAGCAAACGCCTCTGAGTCCCGCGCCCATCGCCCCTGAGTTGGGTGACGATCTCCCCGCTGACGCTCCTTGGACTTCTGAGATGACCTCCAGTCCCACTTCCGAGGAGGAGACGGATCAGACCTCCTCGCCCGAGTCGGCGATCGCCCCCAGCCTAGAAGGAGGTTTAGCCCCGAGTCGCTTCAGTTCTCGCCTCAACGATATCGCCCATAACGACGACCTCTCGGACTGGCTCAACGCTCGGGCGCAACAGGCCAATGACGGTAATCCCTTCAGCCTCGGCGATGAGTTTGAGTCCTCCCTGGAGGAAGCCTCAGAGGTGGTCGTTGATGACGAGCCGGGGGAACCACCGCCCTCGGTGGCGAAATTAGCGGCGACTCCGCCTCCCCAGCAGCCGGTTCCCACTCCCGAGTTGATTGTTCCCACCCATACCCTGGCCGTAGGTCGTCCGGCCTTGATTCGGGTACGACTCAAGCAGACACCGCAGCGAGTGTATGTGAAACTCTGGATTCACGATCGCCAAAATCAGCTTCTTCTCGATGGCCCCCGTTGGCTAACGGACTTCTTTCCCGTCGACGATGACCTCCTCGAATCCATGATTCGCTTAACCATTCCCCAGGGCGGGGTGGAGTTACAATTTGAGGCCATCGCCGTGGATATGGATTATGAGCGAGAGAGTTATAAGGTGGCGATCGCCCGTCGCGTCTCTCCCCCCGGACTCCCCAGTTTGCCCCTCAGCAGCCAAAGCGACCCCTAACCTCACCACTGACACCCACACAAAAAGACCCCCTTATCATAAGAGGGTCTTTTTGTCAAGACTGGCTTAGCTTGAATCGGTCAGCTTGAAGTTGAATCAAGCCAAGGGTCGCTTACATCGCTGAACCAACGCCCACATAGGCTCCGTAGAAAAAGAGTCCTACCACAGCTAAAATGCCCATTCCGGCGACCGTAGCCACGATCCAAAGGGGGATTCTTGCATCTCCAGACATAATCGAAATCTCCTATTTAACGTGATGTAACGTAATGGATGAAACCACTAGATCCGACGGTGGAAGCTAGTTAAAGAAGTAACTCGAAAACAGCACACCCAGCACAAAGATTAACAGTAAACCCAAGTACAGGGACGTACGGTTGAGTTCAACCGGCTGGCGGTTCGGGTTCTTTTGACGAGTTGGCATGGTTAGATCCTAACGTTGAATAAACTGCATCGCGGCGATCGCACCGAGAAAGAACACTGAAGGAACTGCCAAAGTATGAACAGCAATCCAGCGAATTGTAAAAATGGGATAGGTAACGGGTTCAGACGGGGAACGATTTGTCATGGTTAAAAACCTCTCGTTAAAAAACTCAGAAACTCAGTTATTTGATAAACTGTTCGATTTGCTGACGACCTTCAAAGCGATCCGAGACGATCGGCAATTCCAGCCGTTGTTTCGTGTAGTACTCATCGGGACGAGGCGTTCCGAACGCATCATACGCCAAACCCGTACTCACAAAAAACCAACCCGCAATAAACAGCATCGGGATGGTGACTGCATGAATCAGCCAATAGCGGACGCTGGTAATAATATCTGAAAACGGACGTTCTCCAGTTGTGCCTGCCATGTTTGTTAAAATCCTCCTCTCGACAGTGTTAAAATCTACAATCTATGATACAAAAACAACGATACACCTACAAGCAACCGCACCCACCAATCATGAGAACGGTTGCACATCGGGATCATGTTAGGTCTTGGCTGGGGTTATAGCGAAGCAACGTTCCTCGTTGTCCCAGAACGAATCCGAGATCCGGTTGGATAAACTTCACCCGGTTGAAATTCGAGGGGACTTTTTCCACCTGACGATCTTTGAGCCAGGTTTCACCCCCATCGTTACTATAGAGCAAGTTGGCACTTCCTCCGACGAGCCAAACATCATTGGGGGTTTGATAGGCCAAATCCAACAGTCCCCAACTTGTCGATAACTCAGGATACTCAGGCTCGTCCCAGGCTTCGGGATCTTCAGCATCCCCGAACTGAAGCATCCCACCCCGGCCTAACACCCAAAGATTGCCGTCAGGGGTGAACCCCATATTTTGCAATCGTCTGGCACTGTGACGGTTAAACGGCTGCCAAGTTTGGTTTTCATTATCCCAGACCGAATAGAAGTTACCTCGCGACGACACCGCCACATAACGTCCATCAGCCGAACGGGAAATATTGCGAAAGACCCCCAAGGCTTCCTCCACCAATCCTTTCCAATTTTGCGCATCATTGGTGGTGCGATAAATCGCGCCAACGTTGGTGGTCATCTCCGCTGAATGGGGACCCGTGGCCACAATCGTACGGGGACTTCCGGGTAACTGATCACTTAACGGGACTCGTTCCCAGCGATCGCCGCCATCGGTCGTATGAAGTAAAATCGCCGGTTCCCCAACAATCCAACCCTCATTCCCATAAAAACTAACCGAATTAAACGTGACCGACTCACCCCCCAAATCCAGAGAACGAGCCGTCCAAGTCTGGCCCTTATCCGTCGTTTCAAACAGACTTCCCTTGTTCCCCACCAACCAGCCTCGGGACAAATCATCCGTAAAGGCCACATCAGCAAATGTCGCTTCCGTTGGCAGAGATTCGACTACCCAGGGGTTAACCTCCAAAGAGGGAGTGTACTTACAGCCGGCCAGCAAAAAGACCACCGCGATCACCATCGCGATTGATTTCAAACGGTGTAGCATAGCGTTCATCGTCGTCGCAGTTGGTTCAATAATCACAAGTACTCATGCACAATTTAGCCGAGGCCATAGAGACTCAACATAAACAGAACCCCTAAGCCTAAGCCGCCAAAAATCAATAAGGTTTTTTGCGTCGGTGTCAGCGTATTGACCCCAAAACCATAGGAAAAGTTCTCCTTAAAGCCTGATGCTGTGCCTTTGGGACCAACATTGGCAAAGGATTGTTTACGCGCACCACAGACGGGACACCGCCAGGAATCGTGAATCTCCGCAAACGGCGTTCCGGCCGGCACATTCCCGTTATCATCGCCGAGTTGCGGCTCATAGACATAGCCGCAAGCGAGGCATTCATAGCGATCGCGCTCTGGGGGAGACGCTTGTTGCTCCGTTTGCTCCGTTTGCGCCTCCTGTTCAGGTTGCCGCTCGTTGGACTCTTGAGTATCCATGACTTCGCACTTGCAAGGGGTTCTATCAGCTAACGTGAATCAGCCAAGTCTTAAAAATCTGTTAATTATTATGACATAGATTAAGTCCATCACCGAATCCCCTCGAAACCTATTTGGCGAAGAATCGCCGCTAAGCCTGACAGCATAAGGACTAGAGCTGAAGCCTTTTATCTCAACCCCTTAAGTCCTTCCCGGACAACTGCCCCCAAGTTTCTCAGAATTGCCGTCAGACTCAGGTTCGAGGCAGCCGTCGGCACACCGTCATTCCGACGCGATCGCCCTCGGCCCGACTCAGCGAGCGGTAACATAAAGGCTAGACAACCCCATACCTGCCAGCTAATATCGACTCTTTTAGTCAACTCAACCCATCTATGACTTACTGCTTAGGGATTATCAACCGCGACGGACTTATTTTTGGCGCCGACTCTCGCACCAATGCCGGAGTCGATTATATTTCTACCTATCAGAAACTCTTTGACTTTTGCGTCCCCGGCGATCGCACCATCGTCCTCTGTACCAGTGGCAATCTCTCCATCACCCAGACCGTGATGAACCATCTGCGGCAAGACATCAAACAAAACAAAGACCCTAACCTCCACACCCTACCCAACTTCTACGACGTCGCCCGCTATATCGGCAACACCCTGCGCAACATCCAAGAGATCGATCGCCCCTGGCTCGAACGGGATAAAATCGACTTTCAATGTAATATCCTTGTCGGCGGCCAAATCCAGGGAGAAGACCCCCAGCTGTTCCGCATCTACTCCCAAGGCAACTTCATCCAAGCCACCCCCGAAACCCCCTTCCTACAAATCGGCGAAACCAAATACGGCAAACCCATCCTCGATCGCGTCCTCCACTACGATACCCCCCTCGACCTAGCCGTCAAAGCCGCCGTTCTCTCCATCGACTCCACCATGAAATCCAACATCTCCGTTGGCCCTCCCCTCAACGTTCTCATGTACCAACGCGATCACTTCGAGATTCACCACCGGCTGCGACTACGACTCGGAAGTCCCTACCTGGCCACCATTCGCCGCTATTGGGAAGAATCCGTCCGCAAAACCTTTGAAGAGATGCCCGACATCGAATGGCAAGATGACGTTGGCGCCAACAAACAAGAAGTGTTAATTGACTAACACCGTCCCCGTTGCCCCAAGCCTGTGACGACCCTCCCTCTTCTCCATTATGACTGCCAGCACCGACTTTCTCCGTCAACTCAACCCCTCTCAACGTACCGCCGTCCAACACCACCAAGGGCCGTTACTGGTAGTCGCCGGGGCCGGTTCAGGCAAAACTCGCGCCCTCACCTACCGCGTCGCCAACCTCATTCTTAAACATCGGGTTGACCCAGAACAGATTTTGGCCGTTACCTTCACCAACAAAGCCGCCAAAGAAATGAAAGCGCGGGTAGAAACCCTTTTTGCCCAAAACCTGGCCGCCCAAACTCATCACAAAGCCCTCGAAGCCCTAGATTTAGCCGCACAAACCCAACTGCGATCGCGAGTGTGGCGCACCTACATCAAACCCCTGTGGATTGGTACCTTCCATAGCCTCTGCGGCAAAATCCTCCGCTTTGACATCAACAAATACCGAGACGAAAACGGGCGACAATGGACCCGGTCCTTCACCATCTTCGACGAATCCGACGTTCACCCCCTCGTCAAAGACATCGTCGTCAACCAACTCAACCTCGACGATCGCAAATTCAACCCCAAAACCGTCCGCTACGCCATCAGCAACGCCAAAAACAAAGGTTGGTCCCCCGCCGACGTCGAACGTAACGACCCTAACTATCGCGGTCGTACCATCGCCGAAGTTTACCGCACCTATCAAGACCAACTGGCCGCCAACAACGCCCTCGACTTCGACGATCTCATCCGCGTTCCCGTCGAACTGTTCCAACAAAACCCCGATGTCTTGCAATACTGGCATGATAAATTCCGCCATATCCTCGTTGACGAATACCAAGACACCAATCGCACCCAGTACAACCTAATTCGTTTGTTGGCCAGCAACGGTCAACATCCCCAAGACTTTGACGATTGGTCCAAACGGTCCGTCTTCGTCGTCGGCGACGTTGACCAATCTATCTATAGTTTTCGCATGGCCGACTTCACCATTCTCCTGGACTTTCAGCAGGATTTTGGCGACGGCTTAGATGACGAGTTCACCCAAACCATGGTCAAACTCGAAGAGAACTATCGCTCGACTCAGACCATCCTAGAAGTGGCCAACAGTCTCATTGAACGCAACACCGAGCGCATCGAGAAAGTGCTGCGGCCCACCCGAGGCGAGGGAGAGCCAATTTGTATCTACCGGGCCGACGACGAACGGGAAGAAGCCGACTTTGTGGCCTCGCAAATAGCCGCCTTGATGCGAGAAAACCCTGAACTCAACTGGGGGGACTTCGCCATCCTCTACCGCACCAACGCCCAATCCCGCAGTTTTGAAGATATCCTGTTGCAGCGTAATATCCCCTCTCAGGTCATTGGCGGCCTGCGCTTTTACGATCGCCGCGAAATCAAAGACGTGATAGCATACTTGCGCGTAATTGTCAACCCTGCCGATAGCGTCAGTCTCAAACGAGTCATTAACGTTCCCAAACGGGGCATCGGCAAAACCACCCTAGGCAAAATCGATGCCGTGGCCCAACAACTCAATGTTCCCTTCTGGGACATCATCAGCGACGAAACCTCCATTCGCACCGTCGCTGGTTCTCGGGCCAAGCGCATCCTCGAATTTGTGCAACTCATCCAACGCCAACAAGCCGTCGTCGATAGTGCCGACGCCACCGATATTTTTACCGCCGTCATCGAGGAATCTGGCTATATCGAAGCCCTGAAACAAGAGGGAACCGAGGAGGCCGAAAACCGCCGTCAGAACGTCGAAGAACTCTACAACGCCCTGGTTCAATATGGCGAGGAGAGCGAAGATACCTCCCTGAGCGGCTTTCTCGCCAGTGCTTCTTTGGCCTCAGACCTTGATAATCTCGATGACGACGATAGTGCCGTATCTCTGATGACCCTGCATTCAGCCAAGGGGCTAGAATTTCCCGTCGTCTTTGTAGTAGGGATGGAAGACGGACTCTTTCCCAACTATCGTAGCCAACAAGATCCCCGCGCCCTCGAAGAAGAACGGCGACTCTGTTATGTGGGGATTACCCGCGCCCAAGAACAACTGTTTCTCTCCCACGCCCTCAGTCGTCGTCTGTGGGGACAAATTCAAACCGCTGCCCCATCTCAGTTTTTAGGGGAACTTCCCCGCGAGTTCATTAAAGGCAATACCCAGCCGCGAAACCGCGTCGCCGCCAAGGGTAAGGGGTACGCCTCCTCTAATCATGCCCAACTGACGCAAGACTGGAAGGTGGGCGATCGCGTCGTTCATGATCACTTTGGCATGGGGGAAGTCTCGATGATCTTCGGCAACGCCCCCAAACTCTCCTTAGCGGTGAAGTTTGCCCGAGGGGGTCAGAAAATCATCGATCCTAAACATGAGCCGATGCAACGACTGTGATGATTGAAGTTCCAAGATGGGGCGATCGCCTGGGACAATCCCCATTAAAATCAGAAGGTTAGACCAGACGAGATAGAGAACCCATGCTGAGGCGGATCGTACAGGGGATCATTAACTTTTTCCGAGGTTTATTTGGCGCAACCGCCCCCCAGGAATCAGTCACACCTCCCCCGTCGTCATTGAGCGACACGGAATATGAATACTACTTCCTGCAACTGCTCGATGGCGTTAGTCAAGGTTGGAGTGGGGTTAAAGTAGAGCGTTTCTTCGACGTGTTGAGCGATCGCGCCAGCGATGAACAGTGGATTGCTTGGTTGCACCGCTTCGGCAACGCTCGCTTACTCGACGATCGCCCCCAAGGAGAACTCGGCCAAAAACTCGTCGCCCTCAGTCAAAGCAGTTCCCGACATATCGCCACCCTGGCCGGCGAAATCGGGCGCAAACTCTGCGATCAGGCTAATGTCTCCGCTACCCCACCCACCCCAGAACCCGTCTCAGAACCCGTCCCAGACCCCGAACCTGAGGAACCTGAGACCCAGACTCAATCAGACTCCCTAGCCAGCAGCGAGGAACAGGATGCCGAAGCCAAACGCTGGATGCAACTTGGCATCGAACAACTCGATCAAGAGAACAACGAAGCGGCCTTACTGGCCTTCGATCGCGTCCTTCTCACCGATCCTGAGAACCTACAGGCCCTCATTTATCGCGGTGATGCCCTAGCCGAACTCAAACGCTTCCGCGAAGCCCTGGCCCTGTATCAGCAAGCCGTGGAACTCAACCCCAACTCCGCCGAAGCCTGGAGTCATCTCGGGGATCTGCAACATGAAATGAAACGACCTCAAGCGGCCTTAGAGAGTTGGGATAAAGCCCTGGCCATCAATCCCCAAGATATCCAAACCTGGATTCACCGAGGGGTAGTCTTGGGCTTACAACTCAAACGGTGGGATGAAGCCCTCGCCACTTGGGACAAAGCCTTAGAACTCGATCGCCATGATTCAGATCTTTGGTTTCGTCGGGGTGTCGCTTTAGCGAGTTTAGAACGCTGGCAAGAGGCCATTGACAGTTGGGATACGGCTTTAGAACTCAATCCCTATTTCCGAGATGCTTGGATTAATAAAGGAGTGGCCCTACAGAAGTTAGGCCGCTATGAGGAGGCGATCGAAGCCAATAATCGGGCCTTGGGGTTAGAGCGAGGCCAGCAACAGCCAACGGTGGCTTCGGGGGATCTCAAGGCCTCGGTGGTCGAACCCGATGCCAATCGCCCCCGTGATGCCGCCAGTGATGCCCAAGATGCCCAACAGCTCTATCAGAAAGCCCAGGAACAGGCCCAGGCCCAGAATTATCATGCGGCCTTACGGTTTCTCGAACGGGCCTTAGCCCTCAATCCCGACGATGCCCGTCTCTGGCGAGAACGAAGTTTGAATTATCAGGCTCTCGAAGACTTTGAGGCAGTGATTACGGCCTGCGATCGCCTCCTTGAACTCGATGGCGAGGATCTGCAAGGCTATCGGCTGCGAGCAAAAGCCCTGCAACAGCTTCATCGGTGGGAAGAGGCCAATCAAACCTGGGATGCCATTGTTGAACGTCAGCCTGATGATCGCGAGGCCTGGATGAATAAGGGCATCGTGTTGCAAAAATTAGGCCGCTACGCTGAAGCCATTGAGGCCAACAAACGAGCCATTTAGCAAAGTCCGCAAGAATCCTCCGCTTCAAATCTTGGATTGAAGCGCGAGATCAATTGCGGGAGTCACCTATAGTATAGTGTTCATAGTGAATCCAATTAGCCCTAATGCGTCAAGTCGTCAAGGTTAGGCTAGATCCAAATCAGCAGCAGAAGCAATTGCTCGAACAATCCTTCGGCAATTGTCGATGGCTGTGGAACCAGGGTCTGAACTTGATGAACCAAACCGATAAAGAGACTGGGAAAGGACTGTCAAGTTACGACATCAAGAAAAAGATTCCCCGTCTCAAACAAGAGTATGACTGGCTCACGCTGACCTACTCCCAATGTCTTCAACCGGTTTGCCTGAATCTGGGAACGGCTTTGAACAACTTTTTTGAGAAAAGAGCCAGGTCTCCACGGTTCAAGTCCAAACGGGGTAAGCAGTCCATCCAGTATCCGCAAAACGTCAAGGTCTTGGAGAACGCCTTGAAGCTGCCAAAGATTGGGGAGGTTAAGGCGGTTCTTCATCGACCCATAGAGGGTAAGGTCAAAACGGTCACCGTGAGCAAAAATCGCTGTGACCAATATTTTGCTTCGATTCTCTTGGAAAATGGAAAAACCAATCCTGACGCATCTGCTGACGGGAAAGCTCTCGGTGTTGACCTGGGATTAAACCATTTCGCTGTCACCTCCGATGGGTCTAAGTTTGAGAACCCAAGATGGATGGCTAAACATGAGCAAAACTTGAAACGCAAGCAACAACAATTATCCAGAAAACAAAAGGGGAGTCAGAACCGTGATAAGGCACGCAAAAAGCTAGCTAAAGTCCATAACAAAGTGGCACGTTGCCGGGAGGATTTCTTACACAAGCTATCGCGTCGGATAGTCGATGAAAACCAAGTCATTTGTGTAGAAAACCTCAATTGGGGGATGTTTTTGACGATGCTGAAGTACAAAGCTGAGCAAGACGGGAAAATCTACATTGAAGTCGATCGCTTCTTCCCGAGCTCCAAGACCTGCAACGTTTGTTTGCATCAAATCAATCGCCTGCCACTCGATGTCAGGTATTGGACTTGTTCCCACTGTCGAACCCACCACGACCGAGACATCAATGCCGCCATCAACCTCCGAGAAGAGGGACTACGACTCTTGACCTGCGGGACGCGGGGCAAAGCCTACTGTCCAGATGTAAGACCTAACCCTAGAGGACGCAAGACATCTACGGTTGGGCAATCTGTTGGGTAGGAAGCCGCTATTGCCATCTCTGATTCAATAGCGGTAGTTCACCTTGGCGCGGCGATCGCCTAGAGGCTAGGGTATTAGGCAACAGTGAGCCATATTATCAGGTTGCCCTAGATTTCAGCGACAATGGTGCGCCTGTGGCCAGTTGTACCTGTCCCTACGATTGGGGGGGATGGTGCAAACATCAAGTGGCGGCGGCGTTAACGGTGTTACATCACGCCTCAGATATTCCCCAACGTCCCCCCCTCGACGACCTACTGAAGCAACTAGCCCCCAGTCAACGAGAACCACTCATCTATTATCTGGTGGACCAAGAACCGCATCTGCTTGAGTTGATTGAGAGTTTTGTCCGCGAACCGGACGAAGCCTTATTATGTTCGTCATCTTCTAACCTCTCACCACCGGATATCCGGTCCTATCGAGGCCGGTTGCAAGACCTATTAGAAGATACCTTAAGAGAGGTCAGCCAAGGGTATGTAGAAGAAGATATCTTAACTGAACCACTTCTTGACCTGTTAGCAGAGGTTTCGCCCTATCTGGAGATGGGTGAGTTCCAGGCGGCGAGTCAACTGCTTGAAACGATTACCCAGGAATATGTTGAGGCCTATGACGAGTTGGCAAACTTGGGTTCTGAAAGTCCAAACTTTGAGCGAAGCCTAGATGAGTTGTGGGTTGAGGTCGTTCTCTTTTTGGGGACTGAGTTGAGTCCTACGATTCAATCGGAGTTGAAGCTGTGGTCCAGTTATTTCGATGAGGGGTTGGGGTTGACGAATGCGGCCTTGCGTCAGATATCACGTCATTCATCCAACGAGTCTGTAGATTAGGCACAGGCCGGAATCACATAATACTTTTATAGCCAAATATCCATCAAAATAGTTGGCTATCAATTCACGGTTTTCAAACCATGACCTAGAGGAGATGGAAACCGCCGTCACTTTTTTACCATTTCTTTACATTGTAACGTATTATTAAGTTACGTAATGTGCCTCAAACTAAAGCTGGGCAATAGTTACAGGCGATTTTAGCCATTTACAAGAGATATTTCTAAATACAATCTTCACATTTCACTGGTCTAATGACGGGTGAAGGTTCAATACCGGTTGCCACCCATATAATAGGCAGCCTCATCAATCCGCCCTAGAGTTTAGTGGGCGGCCGTTTAAATCGGCTCTGTCTTCAATAAAGAGCCAGTTTTTTGAAAACGTTTATCCAACAGGCTTGTTATGCTTAGCCCGAAATGAGTTCGGGCTTATTTTTTTGCTCGGTTTTTCTGATCAATAGTCCGGACATTTTTCCGTGCGAGCGCTGAAACCCCTATTTTCTCGTTGGCTTAACGATCTTGAGAGGTGTCTGAAACTCGCATTCTCTCGTTGTCAATCCAAAACTGTCCCGAGTGTTGCTATGTTTGATGACTCTTCTAAGATTTTGTATTGGTGAGGCTAGGTAATTGGTATTGTTCAAGAATTGCAGCATTTTCAATTTGATTTCGAAATAAATCCAGCATATCAACGACTTGCGCTTGAAGCTCCATATAATAGTCTCCATCAATGCTTAAGTATTCTCCATGGGCAATTTTATTTCGGGATTGCAAGAGTTTTTCATCAATCAATTTGTCTTTGCTAGAATAGGGAATAAAATCTAACCCGAGCGTCAAAATTATTTCTCTTAATACTGCTGAAGACAAATTTGAGGATGTCGAAATACCATCCTTAGGCAGTTTAGCTCTTTGAGACAACTCAGATATAAAAAAATTACAAACTTGAATATAAACTGAGGCTTTATTCGTTTCGTTAACCGCTTGCAATTTATCTTTCATCGCAAAGGCTAGAAAATTATGAGACAGTTCACCATATTTAAGTTTCCTAATGCGTACATAGTTAAGATAAGCATTGGCAGCGAACTTCACAAATCCCTCCCAATGAGAGTCTAAAAGACAGATAGCACTACGAACGAAAACTTTATGCCGGGAAGGGGGAATGTCCTGACTTTTGACTAAAGATTTAATTTGCGCAAGTTCTTTCTTCCGCCAGGCTAAATCATTCGATAATTGATCACTGAGATCTTCAGGGGTTCTAATGCTCATTATGGAGAGAAAACCTCCCGCCCTAATTTAATAAGATGGGGCAAACGTCGAGTTGCATTAACTCCTGCACCTGACCACTTTTGATATATCTCATGAGTCCAAATTGATTTTATTTTATTGCTCACCTGAGAGGCGTGAATCGGATTCTGATAATGATAGCCAATTCCCAAGGCAATAACTTCATAGGCAGACAGCAAAAATCCTCCTAAGAATCGATCATCTTCAGGTCTATATCGTTTAAAACTATTCTCTCCTAAAGTTTGATTGAGCAGGTTAAATGTGACATCAAAGGCCTGTTCGATTTTCTGGGAATCCCAATTTGGATCATTTGCCTTATCTCGTACACTGGAGGTCAAAAAATCACTGACATCTCCCTTCAAATTAGGAAGTTCTTGTTCATCTTTATCAAAAAGTAGCATAAATCGTAAGACTAGCTCCATGTCATACTGCTCTTCATAGAGGCGATCGCTCAAGGCAATACAGTTCTTAAATACTGAGCGGTTTGCTAGAGAACGCATCAACTCATATAAATTTTTGTTGAGCATTAAAACGATACAATTTCTAACTTCTTGAGGTGTTGCAATCGAGCCTCCTGTATTGAGTCGCTGAAACAACTCGTACTTGACCATGCGATCGCTCTCTTTTTCAACAATATTCACAGTTATTCTAGCTCGCTTTATCAGCAAGCGCTGCGCCATGGTTAACGAGTTTTCTGTATCCGTTTCATCATTCCATTTCTTACCTTTCAAGGAGGGTAAATAAACAGTTTCTTGTAGCTCAGAAAAACCTGTTGGGTTCTCGTATTGTTGCTTATTTTTACCATCATGACTCCCCAGAACTCCAACAAACTCATAAATTGTCGAGAGTCGTTGTAGACCATCTACTACATCCCAAACTCCATCTTCTCTTTGGTTGACAAAAATAGGAGGGATTGGAATCCCTAGAATAATTGACTCAACAAAGGTTGATTTTTGATACTTTGTCCAGCGAAAGAAGCGCTGAAAATCAGGATGAATTTCAAGTTCATTACTCTGGTATAGATTGATTAGCTCTCCAATGGACATCGAGTAGCTATCAGTTTTTATTTCTTTTCTAGTTTTGTCAATTTCTTCTTGTAGAGACATAAAAGTTAACTTACATAATACAGAAGCTTAACAAATATTAAGCCCATTTAGACAGCAGGAACACCCCACTCCCAGACTATAAACAGCCCTGCGTTAGAATGTCAAGTTTCGCTAACGAACCGCCTGCACCTCAATCTCCCGTTCGAGAGACACAATCACCTCACCATCCCGACGTAATTCATACTCCCCACGCCAAGTTCCCGGCAAAATTGGCCGCTGGTTTGTGTTGCGTTTACCGACACCGTTATACCAATTCAGGTTCGATTGGTCTGCGGTCTGTTCATAGTCCGTAATCACCGTTCCTTCGGGGTCAAGGAGTCGGAAATGTTCCACATCTCCCTCTAAAATCCCATAGCCGTGCACCCAGAAATAGATTAAGGGAATGTCATCCGACAGATTAACATCTGTGAAATCACCCCGCCAGAGACGGTCGAGAGAGAGGTCTTCAGCGGCAAAACCGGCACTTAAAATGCCCGTAGGTTCGTAGCCGATAGGGTCTTCCCAGAGAGGACGACGTTCTAAATTACACCCCGTCTCATCGGTTACACCGACAAAGGGGTCGATGACCTCGCCTTGATAGCGAACGGTGATATGGACATGGGGAAAAGTGGTTTTCCCAGAGAGGCCGACTAACCCCAAGGTCTCACCCTGGGCCACCTGCTGGCCAGATTCGACAACAATGCTATTTTGCTTGAGATGACAGTATTGAGTTTCCCAGCCATCGCCATGGTCCATCACTAAACCATTGCCACATTCACGGCCTTGTTCCTCAACGGCGGCGATATCCTCAGGGGTTCTCAGGCGGCGGTCTGGTTCCCCATCCCGTAAGCGTAAGACGGTTCCATCGGCGGCGGCGATGACGGCCACTCCCTGATTCATGGCCACTTCGTTGGGAATGGCGAAATCCGTCCCCTTATGTGTGTCATAGGTTTGGCGGCCACAGGCGAAGTCTTGGGCGTTGTCGCTAGGGTCTCGGTCAACGTAGAGAAGGGTGAAACAGTCTTCGCCAAGGGTGCAATCGATGGGTGGCGTGAATTGCACCCAGTCGGGGTTGGGAGATGTGACCACCTCATGGGGGGCCTTTTCCCCTGGCTGACTCGACTGAGAGGAGTCGCTGGTTTGACTATTGGTTTGACAGGCGGTGGTGACCAGAATACTGGTGAGGACAGAGAGACTGAAGAGAAGAATTCGTCGAGAAAGCATAGGAGGGAACGGGGGATAGTGAATAGTGAATAGTGAATAGTTAATAGTTAATGGGGAATAGGTAACGGGGAACAGGGGGAAGAAGGCAAAAGGCAAGAGGCAAAAGGCAAGAGGCAAGAGGCAAAAGGCAAGAGGCAAGAGAGGGGAGGCAAGAGGGAATCTCTTGTGGTCGCTCTTTTGTGGACTTGCAACTGCTAGAACATTGTTCAGGGTTTTGCATTCACTATCCCGAGACTTTTTGAGGTGGATTGAGGTTCCCTAGAAGACTTGGGCGGGGGATGGGGTTAGGGTGAGGCTGTAGTCTTCCCGTTCGCGGCTGAGGTGGGGGTTGTAGCAGGGGTCATCCTCTAAATAGTCGCCCCAACGCTGTTTCATGTAGTCAATTTCTTGCTTGAAGCGAAGTTGCTTTTCGGGGGTGTTTTCTTGGCCGCGACTTTTGGATTCGTAGTGATAGAGGCGGACATGGGGTAAACAGACATTGCGATAGCCTTTTTCTATCATCTTCAAACAGAAATCGACATCGTTGAAGGCGACGCTGAGGGATTCTTCAAAGCCACCGATGGCGTCGAACACTTCTCGGCGACAGAGGAGACAGGCGGCGGTGACGGCGGAGTAGTTGTTGACGGTTTGCAGTTGGGCGAAGTAGCCGATCGCATCTTTGGGATAGAATTTATGACTATGGCCGGCCACTCCGCCAATGCCTAGGACGACGCCGGCGTGTTGGATGGTGTTGTCGGGATAGAGAAGGGTAGCCCCAACCGCCCCGATGGAGGGGCGTTGTCCCTGTTCCACCATGGCCGTTAGCCAATCTCCTTGGCTGACTTCGGTGTCGTTGTTGAGGAACAGCAGATAGTCTCCTGTGGCTTTGGAGACGGCAAAATTGTTGAGTTTGGGATAGTTGAAGGGAATATCGAGGGGTTCGACGCGAAAGCGTTGGGGTTCCCGTTTGGCCCAGGTTTTGAAAAGACGCTGGGTTTGTCGTTGCACACTACCGTTGTCGACGACAATCACCTCATAATCGGAATAGGTGGTGAGGCGAAAAATTGAGGTCAGACAGGTGTTTAGGGTACTGGCTAAGTCTTTGGTGGGGATGATGATACTGACTTTGCCCGGTTTACGGATTTCGTAACGGGGAAGCCAATGGCCCGTGGCGGTGGGGGTGACGATTCCCGGTTCGCCGCGACGTTGCAGGGCTTCGGTGAGGGCTTTGGCGGCGGCGGTGGTGGCGTAGGATTTGCTGGCGAGACGGCTGGCGGTGGATTCGGGGTGGGACCGCCAGTGATAGAGAATTTTGGGGATATGGACGATGCGATCGCTCTTCTCGGTAAAGCGTAACACAAGGTCGTAGTCTTGAGCGCCTTCAAAGCCCGTGCGGAAGCCACCAATTTCGTCGATGATACGACGACGATAGACCCCTAGATGACAGGTGTACATCCGAGAGAGGAAGGAGTCGGGACACCAATCGGGTTTGAAAAAGGGGTCTTTAAGTTGGTTGTGTTCATCGACTTTGTCTTCGTCGGAATATAGCATATCCGTTTCGGGACAATCGTTGAGGGCTTGAACTACCTCAAAGAGGGCATCAGGGGTCATGAGGTCATCATGGTCCATGAGGGCAATAAAGTCTCCAGTTGCGACCTCTAAAGCACTATTAGACGCCTGGGAAATATGCCCATTTTCGGAACGATAAACGACTTGAATCCGCTCATCTTGTTGGCGATAGTTCTCCAAGGTGGTACGAACATGAGGTTGCGGTGACGCGTCATCGGCGATGCAGAGTTGCCAATGGGGATAAATCTGTGCCAAAACAGATTCGATCGCCTGTTCGAGATAGTCGGCTGGGGTGTTATAAACGGGCATGACCACGCTAATGGTGGGTTGATAGTCAAACTGTTGCACCTCCCGCTGCAACCGCATTAAATCCCCCGGCCGAGGACTGTTTTGACTCAACCAGATGCGGTAAATATCGGGATTGGGGTCGGGGTAGGGAGATGGTGTTGTTGGGGCGGGAGGAACGTCTGGAGTTCGTTTAAATAAGCGTAATAGGGGGGTTTTGAATTTGAACCACAGGATACGCAATTTCCAGAACTTCGTGGCTTCCATGGCCGCAATGGTGGCTTGATGAGCGGCAATGATATCCTGATGGGCGGCTAGGTTACGTTCCAGGTGACTTTGTGCGGCTTGAAATTGCGATCGCTCACTCTGTAATTGTTGTTGTAGTCTCAGCAGTTCTTGACAGTAATGCTCATGCACCGATTGCATTTGTTGATGAACTAACTTAATTTCTTGATGAGCCGATTTCAGTTGTTCTTGAGCCGCTTCAAATCGGTCATCTCCGTATTTTTCAACTGCCTTTAAATCCCCTTTTAGGGCATCTAACTCAACTGCTAACGCCTCCTTTTTCTGAAGCGCGTCGAAGAGTTTTCGATGCAACTCTTCCGTCTCCTGGCGTAAGTCATGGCTTTCCTGAGTCCTCGCCTCTAACTCCGCCTGGGTGGGGAATAGCTGCGACTGCATCTGTTGCAATTCTAAGTTTGCTTGGTGCAGTTCCGTTTGATAATGAATAACTTCTTCTTGGCTGCGATCGCGCTCCTCAACTAACTCCTCAATTTGTTGTTTTAGGGTTTCAACCTGTAACCGTTCCGCCAATAACTCACTATCTTTCTTAGCAAAAATACTCGGAAAATTTGTAACATACAAATCCAGATGTTTAGCACAGAGATAGTGCATCAACCGTTCGCGATTTTCCGGAACATTGCAGCGACTCACCATCGACTCCCGACGGAAGCGATAGTCAAACAACACTTCATCGAGATGATAAAACTGCCAACCTCGCCCCGCCGCAGTCAACCATAAATCCCAATCTTCATAGCCCATTTTATCGGGAATATTGGGGTCATAGCCGCCGCAATCTTCCCAAAGACATTTCCGAATCACCGCACAAGCGTCAATATAATTTCCCACCGCTAAGCGATTAATATCAAAATCAGGAACCTGCCAAATTCCCTGTTTATCGCCAATATATTCAGCATTCCCATAAACCACGCCGATGTCGGGATTATTGTCAAGGACTTCGATGGATTTTGTAATATACTCTGAACGAATCTTATTATCCGCATCTAGCGGTAAAATATAACGGCCTTGAGCCTGTTGACAGCCTGTATTTCGTGCCTCAGCCAACCCTTGATTCTGAAAATGATCGACAACCGTAAAACCTTTTTGTCGTAGATACTCTAATACCTTTAACGTTAACGGTTCCGTTGACGCATCATTAACAATCACAATCTCATACACCGGTTCTTGACAGCCTTGCACACTGGCTACGGCTTCCAAAAGAAACTCCCCTTGATTAAACACCGGAATCACCACCGTTACCGCCGGGATATCGAGGGGGTGGGGGGCGGAATCGAGGTTAGGGAGTTGGCGAGAGACACTTAGGGGGAGACTGGTGGCGAGACTGGGGGCGAGATTGGGGCTGTCCGTATCTTGGGGGATATCCTGGGGTAAATCCGCCAGATGATTCAACTCAGCCAGCCAGATGAGATGGCGAGAGGCCCGTTGGCGGACACTTTCGGCGAAGGGATGCTGAACATCAAGGGTATGAAAAAGATGCGGTTGATAAATCTGGGCCACCCGTTCCGGCGTGAGATCTGTCTCTAGGGGAATCTGGAGTTTATCTCGCAACACCTGACTGAAGCGTTGCGGCTGCTCCAGAACCGCGTTGGTGTGAACCAGGAGACAGCGATCGCCGTGACGACGGTAAAAATCCCAAAGATGGCGATTATAATAAGCCCAAATTTGTAATAGCCAGTCTGGATGGTCTTCAAACACGGGGGCTTGGAGGCGACGAATCGAATCAGCCACATCCCAAGGATTGCGATAGACGAGGACAAACTTGGCCTCAGGAAGCTGACGATACCAAAAATCGAGGAGTAAACTGGTACGAGGGTCTTTCCACCCCCAGGGTTGATTGAGATGTAATCGCTCCTGAATCAGTTGTCTAGCCTTTCCTTCAAAAGCTGTTAAATCTTGAGTATGGATGGGATCACTGACTGTCCAACCCCAATCATGCCATCCCTCCTCATCTTCAGGGGTAATCGACTGTAATAGCCAACGCTGGAACTGCACAAAATCCTCATCCTCAAAATAGCCGGGTGCATTATGGGAATCGGCCTCAACAAAGCGATCGCCCAAATGAACCCCAGCCGCCTGAATCAGCGAGGCGACAAGAGAGGTTCCCGAACGGTGCATTCCCGTAATAATCAGGGGGTGGAACATGAGTCAGAGAAATTAAAGGGCTGATTGAGAACCATCGCCGTAGCGATCGCGGGGTTGATTCCGCAGCAAATCCGTGGTTTTGAGTGGATGGGGAGGATTATGCAGGGCTAAGAAGGTACTGCGATCGGCCTGGCCCGCCTGACGCATCTGTTCATACTTAGGAACCATCGGCTGATGACATTCATATACCGAATCAAAGCCCACATCCGCCAACAGATTATAAAGGGAGGGGCGAGTTAGCCAAGCACTTTCCTCATTACCAATCGACCCCCAGGCCATATGATCCTCAGCATAGGAGCGTCCCCAATAGGTTTGTCCCCGATACTCATAGGCCTGTTCAGCCGTTGAACTGACATGGGTATCAAATAGGGCCAGACGACTCGACACATCAGCAATGTGCTGAGCGAACTCAAAGACATCGGGGGCGTTGAGATGATAGAAAATCCCGATACAGAGTACCACATCGAAGCTGCCATAGCGTTCCCGACTGAGGTTGCGCACATCATCACAGACAAACTCAATCTTATCGAGATGTAGCACCTCCTGACTAAAGCGGGCCTTGGCCAAATTACTCTCTCGTCCTTCCAATCCCACCACCGTCGCCCCATGGAGGGCTAACTCCAAGCCATAGAGGCCTTCCAAACAGGCCAAATCCAAAACCCGCAATCGAGATAAATCCTCACCGCAAAAATCCCGAACCGCTTGTAAGACGCGGCGGACTTTCACTTCCGCCCCAGAACAGGTCTCATCGGACATGGTATAGAGATGATCTCCCAGGCGAAGATTGTGGTTCGTCCAGGGGCCATGCTGTTGGATGATTTCTTGTTGGCGTCGGGCGATCGCATCATCGGTCATAGCATTAGGTCTCACACAGGGGAGTAAGGATCTATCAAAGCTTAGCGTGATTCTACCCTGGCTGAGTCGCTTGGGAACGCCTCACCGGGGCGAGAAACCGACTCAGCTGTGACTAAATTTAAATGAGGATCGACCAGCAAATCCACAATTCCACTAGCGAAGGAGTCACTTTCCGGGCGAACTCGGAACATGGCGATATCAATTCCTCGGGCCAAATAGGTAAACTGGCCATCCACAGTCCCTGACACCCCAGCATTGAGGAAATAGGCCCCTGGATTCAACAGACAGCGGAAGTCAAAGCGAACCTCAATCGTCGTATTGGGATCTACCCGTTCAATTTCCCGACTGGCCGCCGTAAAGGACGCCCCCCCCAGTTCCAAACCACTGACAGTTTTCACCAACATCCCAAAACGGACGCGATAGGCTGTTTTATAGAAGGTGACCTGGTACGTATAGACATACTCCTTACGGCCCGTGATGTGATTCACCGTTTGGCCATCAGGGGTTTCAATATGAGGGTCGAGAATTTTCGCCCCCCGAGGAATATAGGAAATGGTATTTTGGGGAATCAAGTTGGGATCATAAAAATCCTCATCGAGGGGTGAGAGGCTGGCTTCCCCCGAGACAGCGGTTGAGGGCGAGAGTTCAGGGGTAGGAGTTTCAAGAATATCCAGCGGTAAATCGGGGGTATTGCGGATCTCCTCGCGGAAGCTCTCCAGCCGCTCTGGGGGGGCGTAAATCAGCTTATGATAGCGGTCAATGGTAAATTTGGGTTCATGGGCGAGGAGGGCTTCCCCATGGTCCAGTAAGAGGGCGCGATCGCATAACTCCACGATTTTACTGGCCGAGTGAGAGACAAATAAGGTGGTACTTCCTTGGGATTGCAGGGCCGCAATGCGAGAAAAACAGCGACGTTGAAAGGCCTCATCCCCTACCGCTAGGGCTTCATCCACGACCAAAATATCGGGATCGACACTGGTGGCCACGGCAAAGGCCAGGCGGACAAACATTCCACTGGAGTAGGTTTTGGCGGGTTGATCAATAAAATCGCCAATATCAGCGAAACTGGCGATATCGTCAAAGCGTTCCTCAATCTCGGGTTTTGTCAATCCCAACAGTTGTCCACTGAAAAAGACATTTTGACGGCCGGTGAACTCCGGGTTAAAGCCGCTTCCGAGTTCCAACAGGGCTGAGATGCGGCCATTCACCTGTAAACTTCCCGATGTGGGCATTAACGTTCCCACAATAATCTGAAGCAGGGTACTTTTCCCCGAACCATTACGTCCGACAATCCCTAACGTTTGTCCTTTGGGGACATCCAGACTCACATTCCGTAAGGCCCAAAACTCCGCATATTGCTTTTTACTGGGAAATAGGAGTTCTTTCAAGCGATCGGTGGGATGTTGATATCGCCGAAAACATTTCGAGACATTGTGAACGGAAATAGCCAGATCGTCCATTGAAGCCATTAGACTGTCAGTTCGAGGGTGAGCGGTGTAAGGAGAGACAACCGTGGGGGAGAAGGCCAAGTCCTTTACAAGACGTCAGCAAATCCCGGCCGTAGTTTACGGTACGACCATAATCCCCCCAAAAAGACAATCGAGGCAACGATTCCGGCGGTCGCCCATTCTCCCCAATGTTGGATCTGTCCCACAATAATGGCATCTCGATAGACTTCCGCCAAAGCAGCCAGGGGATTCAGCCAAAAAATCCAACTTCGGAAGCCTTCAGGAATGGTACTGACCGGATAGACAATGGGGGTAAGGTAGAACCAGAGGTTTAACACGACATTCAGAGTTTGGGGAATATCCCGCAAAAACACCGTTAAGGCGGCGGCGAGGTAGCCCAACCCCGATGTCAGCAGCAATTGCGGCAAACAGAACAGAGGCATCAATAGTAAGGTGGTATGGAATTGCTGAGTGAAGATGGCCACGAAGATGACCAAAATCATCAGGCCCAGGGTACTTTCGACAAAGGCGGCACAAACGGGAACCAGGGGCAGTAAACTGAGGGGAAAGACCACCTTTTTGACTAAGTTGGTTTGCGACACCACCGCCGAGGCGGCTTGGCAGAGACCATTGGTGAACGCGAACCAAGGGACGAGGCCGGCGAATAGCCACAATCCATAGGCAAAGTTGTTGGCGGGAACCCCCGAGAGTTCTAAACGAACTTGGAGGACAATGGAAAAGACGTAGGTATAGATCAGCAGTTGACTCAATTGCGTCAGTAGGGGCCAGAGATTTCCCAAAACCGAGCCTTTATAACGGGATTCGAGTTCTCGTTGAACCAGGGTTTTGAGGAGTTCGAGTTTGAACCCCCAACGGGCCTCTTGGACATAATGCCGCAAGGAGGTAACTTTGCTGTTAGAAGAGGGGATCGTACCGCGCAACCGTTTTTTCCTCACGAAGGGTTTGACGACAACTGTACTCGATTTGTGGGGGCGATCGCGCCAAGATGTATCTCTGTTCAAGGCGTTAATCACCCAACTCGGGGATTACGGGATCAGATTTTAAAGCACTTTGCCGGGATTTTCTAGGGAAGACCATGGACTGGCCCGGTTCCCAACCCACGGAGTTCGAGTCTTGGCATCTCAGACGTGGTTCCCTCAGCATGAGGTTCCCATGTCCTCCATCATCGCTCTGTTACCCTAAGATCAAGACCTTGTTGTGATTCGCGGCGATCGCCCATGGCTATTATTTCCTCTCAGTCTCATTCCTCCTCAGCGGGCGATAATCGCAATCCCCTGCTACAGCCTGAAACCACCGCCGAGGATGTGGCTGAATACCGCCCAGATGAGAGTAAGCCTCAAAGCCAAATTCAAGCCGACGAAAAAATCCGCCCCCAACAATTAAGCGATTACATCGGCCAATCAGAACTCAAAGAAGTTCTGAACATTGCCATTCTCGCCGCCCAATCCCGTCAAGAAGCCTTAGATCACCTGTTGCTGTACGGGCCGCCAGGCTTAGGAAAAACCACCATGGCCTTAATCCTAGCCGCTGAAATGGGAGTTGGCTGCAAAATCACCACCGCCCCCTCTTTAGAACGTCCCCGGGACATCGTCGGCTTACTGGTGAACCTAAAACCGGGAGATGTGTTGTTTATCGATGAGATTCACCGTCTTAGTCCCATGACCGAGGAATTACTCTATCCGGCCATGGAAGACTATCGCCTCGATATTACCATCGGCCAAGGCAAAACCGCCCGCACCCGCAGTATTGATTTACAGCCCTTTACCCTTGTCGGGGCTACCACTCGGGTGGGGGCGTTGACATCTCCTCTACGCGATCGCTTTGGCCTAGTACAACGATTACGATTCTACGAACCCGACGAACTCAGTCAAATTGTCCAACGCACCGCCAAACTGTTAGATACCCCCCTAACCGACAGTGGGGCCTTAGAAATTGCCCGTCGTTCCCGAGGAACCCCCCGCATTGTCAACCGTTTGTTAAAACGAGTTCGGGACTACGCCCAAGTGAAAGCTTCAGGAACCATTACCGAAGAGATTGCTAAAGCGGCCTTAGAGTTATTTGAAGTCGATCCTATGGGCTTAGATTGGACCGATCGCCGCTTATTAACGGTCACGATTGAGCAGTTTCATGGCGGTCCTGTGGGATTAGAAACTCTAGCGGCTACAACTGGGGAAGATGCCCAAACCATCGAGGAAGTTTATGAACCCTATCTGATGCAAATTGGCTACCTCACGCGCACGCCACGGGGACGTATGGCCAGTCCAGCGGCTTGGGTGCATCTGGGTTACGAGCCACCGAAACGGCAATTACCGCTATTTTAAGGTTTATTTAACGAAGCATTTCGATGGCCAAGAGTCCGGGTTGCCCTTGGTAGGTGCGATCGCTCGAATAACGCCAGTGACTGGGGTCATCAACATAGCCTCGTCGCACAGGGTTTGTGTGAATATACTCAAGCTTTTGCAGCAAAATTTGCTGACTTTGAATCACTTGAGGATGATATCCCTCTTGCCAAACTTGATAATCCTGACTATATCTTTGGGGGCTTTTACCTCGTTGCAAATGATTCAACCAGTAACTTTTACCTTCAATTAAGGTATCAATGATTTCACGAGCGGTAAACGACTTAAATGTTTGCATTGCTTTTGGCAAGTTTTCAGATGAAGCAATCAGATGGAGATGATTTTCCATGATGACATAAGCATGAAGTGTGAGGCGCTGTTTGTCATGGAGAAATTGCAAAGAATCGAGAATAATTTGCACTAATTGAGGTTGACTAAACAGAGGTAGCCAGTTGACCACGGTACAGGTCAGAAAGTGAGGAGAATCTTCCAGGACACGGTAGCGAGAACGTCCCATGTTGGCTTGACGGCAAAGTTACGCCGATCCATTTTATCCCCCATCTCCCCACCATGCCACCCCCTGGTCCCTCCTCGTGTCATGGCTCTGCCGTGACCCCCCCTGGTCCCTCCTCCCTCCTCGTGTCATGGCTCTGCCGTGACCCCCCCTGGTCCCTCCTCGTGTCATGGCTCTGCCGTGAC
>OFEU01000324.1_pt1 | contig 33947 bp, 23 predicted proteins | sample 1521221 | NCBI WGS metagenome assembly OFEU01 (sample SAMN03766357, study PRJEB24113) | microbial mat metagenome | isolation source: enrichment culture HLUCC-O from microbial mat sample contains cyanobacterium... | reverse complement strand
GCCTCCTCGTAGTTTTCAAGGTTTCGCTGGGATATCCCTCGATTTGAATAAGAGACATCATCTTCGGGATTGAGACGAATGGCTTGAGTATAATCGGCGATCGCCTCCTCATAATCCCCTAAAAAGTGATAGGATATCCCTCGACCCGAGTAAGCTGAAGAATCTTCAGGATTAAAGCGAATAGCTTCCGTATAATCGGCAACAGCTTCCTCATAATTTTCAAGCATTCGGTGAGACCAACCCCGATTACTATACGCTAACGCATAATCAGGCTTGAGAGAAATGGCTTCCGTATAATCTTCAATCGCCGCCTCATAACGTCCCAGATTCTGATGACAGAGACCTCGATAAAGATAAGCATTAACAAACCGTTCATTCTGACGAATTGCCTCAGAAAACGAGTCTAGGGCTTCATCATACTTCTCCTGCTCATAAAGTTCTACACCCAAATCATAGGCATCTTGAGCCAAATTCGTAGCAACAATCGGTGAATTGTCCCGAGGTAGAGTTGTCCCTAGAGCGATTGGATTTCCCTCTAGGATAACCCCCCCGATAATCGTAACAAAAGTTAGCCAATATCCAAGTTTCTGAGAGTTCATGGGTTTCTTCCTTCTCTGCCTGCCCTAAAAGACCTAAGTCTAGTGTAATGCCAACCGAACCTTGGGCTAAATCTGGCTCTACCTAATTTCGCCAGTCAATGCTCATATCATGACAGAGGTGGAGGGATATGGACATCGGCCCCGGCTGGATTCTCCCCATAAGGACAACCCGGCAAACTCGGCGTTTCAGCGGTTGACCACTGCCCCTTGAGGGTCACAAAAACGGCAAGGTCAGAGGTGGCCTGACTTGTCTGGCAAACCGAGTCCTGATGTCGGGGAAATCCGCAAGTGGTCAGCGAGCGATAGTCGAGTTGTGGTGCGCCTTCTCCCGCTGACAAGGAAGGGAGAGAAAACCTATACTGGATGATGAGGATGAGTGGAGAAACCGGAGATGGTGATGCGTCGAGTATTGGGCTTAGGTTTGGCGTTGTCCCTACTGCTGGTTCCCCAGGTTGGGGTGGGACAGACAGTGGATGAGTTGTTTGACCGGGGAAATGCGGCTCGTCGGGAGGGGAGATATGAGGAGGCGGAACGGACGTGGCGGCGGCTGTTGCAGATGGAACCCAATAATGCTGGGGCTTACGTCGGTCTCGGACTTGCCCTGTATGACCAAGGGAAGTTAGACGAGGCCGTCGCCGCCTTCCAAAGGGCCATTGACCTCAATCCTGACTATGCTGATGCTCACAGCAATCTCGGAGTTGCCCTGTATGACCAAGGGAAGTTAGACGAAGCCGTCGCTGCCTACGAAAGGGCCATTGACCTCAATCCTGAGTCTGCTATCGCTTACAACGGTCTCGGAGTTGCCCTGGCAAACCAAGGGAAGTTAGACGAGGCCGTCGCCGCCTTCCAAAGGGCCATTGACCTCAATCCTGACTATGCTGATGCTCACAACAATCTCGGAAATGCCCTGAGAAACCAAGGAAAGTTAGACGAAGCCGTCGCTGCCTACCAAAGGGCCATTGACCTCAATCCTGACTATGCTGATGCTCACAACAATCTCGGAAATGCCCTGTCTGACCAAGGAAAGTTAGACGAAGCCGTCGCCGCCTACGAAAGGGCAATTGACCTCAATCCTGAGTCTGCTATCGCTTACAACGGTCTCGGAGTTGCTCTGAGACAACAAGGGAAGTTAGACGAAGCCGTCGCCGCCTACCAAAGGGCCATTGACCTCAATCCTGAGTATGCTATCGCTCACAACAATCTCGGAAATGCCCTGTCTGACCAAGGGAAGTTAGACGAAGCCGTCGCTGCCTACCAAAGGGCCATTGACCTCAATCCTGAGTATGCTGATGCTCACAACGGTCTCGGAAATGCCCTGTCTGACCAAGGGAAGTTAGACGAAGCCGTCGCCGCCTACCAAAGGGCCATTGACCTCAATCCTGAGTCTGCTAACGCTCACAACAATCTCGGAGTTGCCCTGAGAAACCAAGGAAAGTTAGACGAAGCCGTCGCCGCCTACGAAAGAGCCATTGACCTCGATCCTGACTATGCTGATGCTCACAGCAATCTCGGAGTTGCCCTGAGAAACCAAGGGAAGTTAGACGAAGCCGTCGCCGCCTACCAAAGGGCCATTGACCTCAATCCTGAGTCTGCTAACGCTTACAACGGTCTCGGAGTTGCCCTGAGAAACCAAGGGAAGTTAGACGAAGCCGTCGCCGCCTACCAAAGGGCCATTGACCTCAATCCTGAGTCTGCTAACGCTTACAACGGTCTCGGACTTGCCCTGTCTGACCAAGGGAAGTTAGACGAAGCCGTCGCCGCCTACGAAAGGGCCATTGACCTCAATCCTGAGTATGCTATCGCTCACAACAATCTCGGAAATGCCCTGTCTGACCAAGGGAAGTTAGACGAAGCCGTCGCTGCCTACCAAAGGGCCATTGACCTCAATCCTGAGGATGCTATCGCTCACAACAATCTCGGAGTTGCCCTGAGAAACCAAGGGAAGTTAGACGAAGCCGTCGCCGCCTTCCAAAGGGCCATTGACCTCAATCCTGAGTATGCTATCGCTCACAACAATCTCGGACTTGCCCTGTCTGACCAAGGGAAGTTAGACGAAGCCGTCGCCGCCTACGAAAGGGCAATTGACCTCAATCCTGAGTCTGCTATCGCTTACAACGGTCTCGGAGTTGCTCTGAGACAACAAGGGAAGTTAGACGAAGCCGTCGCCGCCTACGAAAGGGCCATTGACCTCAATCCTGAGTATGCTATCGCTCACAACAATCTCGGAAATGCCCTGTCTGACCAAGGGAAGTTAGACGAAGCCGTCGCTGCCTACCAAAGGGCCATTGACCTCAATCCTGAGTATGCTTACGCTCACAACAATCTCGGAAATGCCCTGTCTGACCAAGGGAAGTTAGACGAAGCCGTCGCCGCCTACCAAAGAGCCATTGACCTCGATCCTGAGTATGCTAACGCTTACAACGGTCTCGGAAATGCCCTGTCTGACCAAGGGAAGTTAGACGAAGCCGTCGCCGCCTACCGAACCGCCCTGAGACTTCCTGAAGATACAACAATAACACCCGCCAGCGCCCATACCCTCGCCCACAACGGTCTCGGCTATGCCCTACAACAACAAGGAAACCTAGAAGACGCCATCAGCCAATACCAAACCGCCATCCAACTTGACCCAGAATTTCCCCAAGCCAGAACCAACCTGCGAGAAGCCCAACGTCTCCTCGCCCTGCGGGATAACCCTCTCCCCGACGACCGCGAAGAACGTCTCCCCAGCCGAGAAGAAAACCCCCTCTTCCCCCTACAACGGTCTATCGTCCTCATCATCACTAACACTTCCACTGGCTTGCAATATGGAACCGGCTGGGTCATTCACCAAGAGGGAGACATCACCCTAATTGTCACCAATCGCCATGTCGTCTCCGACAACAACACTCAACGCCCCAGCGACTCCATTGAAATCGAACTCTATAGCCTAAACGACCCCGAACATCGATTGCGCTTCCCCGCCCAAATTCGTGACATCACCGCCCCCGATGACCCGTTAGACTTAGCGGTTTTAGAAGTTCGCAACCTTCCCGACGACATCGAACCGCTGCCCTTGGCCAGTTCTCCAGTTAGCATGGATGCTGACATTCGTATCATTGGTCATCCCCTCACCGGGACTCCCTGGACCTTGCAACGAGGTTATATTGCCAATATCACCGCCGCCCAAGACCAACAAAACCTGCTCATTGGCGGCACCAATCTCGCCGTCGGCAACTCCGGCAGTCCCGTCATTTATAATGATGAAGTCGTCGGTCTAGTCGTCCGCATCAGTAACGAACAGGCCGCCGCCAGTCCAGAAACTCAAGGAGACACCATTGGCGGCTTTGGCTTTGCCTATCCCCTAGAGATTGTCCAAGACCAATTGCAAGATTGGGGCATCGTCCGTAACTAATCTTGGCCAGCGTCGGCCGTGCCCGAAAACTCACACGTCCTCCCACCCCGAATGCCACCATGAACCTGAAAAACTCCTTAATGCTTGGACTGGTTCTTACGGGAACCTGGATGACCCCCATCCACGCCTGTCCGACCAATGTTTCTGACCCCTTAGTCTACCAACGCCGCAGTAATCCCACTCGTTGCGAGGGCATCAATCGCCAGGGAGTGAGTGGGTCTTTTGGTCTCGTCTCCTTTGCCACCTCAACCCTGCGTCGTTATCCCGCCCAACTGAGTCTACAAATTCCTCAAGTGGGTCCGAGTCCCAACCTACGAGTTCGCTCCTTTGGTCGCCGCTATCAACTCGACGAGCTAACATTGCAACGGAGTCAAAATTGGTATCAGATTGACTTAAATACCAACGTTTTACAGAATGCCAACGTTGCGGCCGAGAGTTTACGAGCCATTGCCCATCTTCCGGGTAGTCAACCGGTCTATGTCCCTGTTATTATTCAATCCTCCTCCTCCTCCTATGACTTAGTGTTCTACTCCCCCAGTCGTACCGTGATTCACTCCTTAGAAATTAGCCGCAACAATCAAGTGGTTCACCGGGACAGTCGCCCCAATCCTCGGGATGGAGAAATCCGTTTTACTTGGGATGCACGCAACCAACCGGCGGGCCTGTATCGCTTGCACGTGGAAGCAGAAATTCAGCAACGGGGACAACGCCCGCAACGGGTGACTCGTATTTTTGCCCTTCATCATAACCCCGATTGGCTGTCTCGCTGACGGGTTGGCCGCGACGGATAGGGCGACCACAAGGGTTGGCCCCTACGGGATTAAAATGGTTTTACACCCAAGTCAAGTCTCAGGCTGCCATGAAATTTCCACAGCTGCATTCTCTCGCCCATCGACTCAATAGTTATCGGAAAGATTGCCTGCGATTTATCCGCCACAATCGCTTAAATGCACCCATTTACCGCTTTCTAAAACGTCTGAGACTCAGTTTTCTCCACCTCTTTTCCCGCGTCGCTCAAGCAGGAATTAAACGACTTGGCAACCTCTTAATTGGGGTCATCCAGAGTGTTATTAAAGGCTATTACTGGATTCGCGGTCTGAAACCGGGCTATGGCGGCGTTCCCCCCAGCCTTCCTCAATCTGTCGATGACCTGTATCCCTTTGAGAGCAACTCAACAGCATTTCGCTCGTTTTTAAGACAGCATCTCCATCATATTATGGCGTTACTGTTGCTGCTGGGTTCAGTGAGCTTTATTCTTCTATTTCTCGTCCCAGTTCCTGTTACCTTTGAAGCTAATATCATTAGCCGAAATTTAAGTTTTCGTACCCCAATTGATAGAGACCAACGGCTGCTCAATTCCATGCGTTCCTTGCCAAGACTTGAATTTGAAGGGGAGCAAACTATCCGTTTATTGGGTGAATTTGACTCAGAAAACATGGCCGAACCCCTCGATGAGATAAACCCCATCGACATTGACTTCCCCTATCCCGACAGCAAACTCATTTTAGAAGACACAGATTCCTCCGAGAGTTCCTTAGAACTGCGGTCTCTACGACTTCCACCGCAAACCCAAGTCGATGAGTTCGCCTATGACCCCCAGCGTCATCAACTGTCATTTCGGCTCACCCCTACCGATGGCAAGCCAATTCCCGTAGAATTATCCCTAGGGGCAACTCCCCTACAACTCAACCTCGAAGGCTTTGAGAGTCCCCAGTTAAGCCCCCAAGACCCAGAGACGGCGGCTTCTACGTATAACATTCAAGAATTTACCTGGAGTCCCTATATCACAGAATTAAACTTAGAATTCAAAGGAGAAACAAAAATTTACATCGACCTCCCCGACTTAGAGACGACAGACTATCAGGAGTGGTTTTGGGGACAGTTGCAGGTTGAGGATGTGAAATTTACTCAAGTTGTCAAGGCCGAGGATGTCAGTGACGAACTCAGACGCTCAACCATTTTAGAGGGACAGGTCAACTTTTTGACGGACTCGTTACCCTTAGAGTCGGAACAGTTTTTGATTCTCCCCCAGCCAGAAACGGCGATTAAGCGACTTCACCGAATTGAGTTACATCCCGACTCGCCAGCGGGGTTACGGGTTCGGCTTCAGGGAAGGGCGACCAAAGTGGCGGTGGGCCTTGACCCTAATTTCCCAGTCCGTCGCCTCAGGTCGAATTTTTGGGAACGGCGATTATCCCGAGAGTTGATTACCATTTTGCTAACGGCTTGTTCCGTGATGATTGGTTATTTGATTCCCTGGTTATTTACTTGATTGTACCTGAAAACCAGACACCGGGTTTCTTTGAGAAACTCGGTGTCTTGATGGAAAGAAGCCTAAATTGGGTTTCCAGACATTATTGCAACATGGCCCCGCCTAACATTCGCTCAAATCGTATCTCTAACTCGGCTTTCATGCGGGGATATCGCTCTAAACTGGGGTCCTTGCGAATCACCCGTTCCGCTGCATCTCGGGCCAGAATTAACACCTCTCGGTCATCGACGAGACTGGCTAGGACAAAATCCGGTAACCCCGACTGGCGAGTTCCCAGCATCTGGCCGGGACCACGAAGCTGCATATCCATCTCCGCAATCAAAAAGCCATCCTGGGACGATTCCAATACCTCTAACCGCTGTTTGGCATCGGGGGAGGCTTTGGGATGGGTCATTAATATACAATAAGCCCGATCGCCTCCTCGGCCAACCCGACCCCGCAATTGATGCAATTGCGACAAACCAAACCGTTCAGCATTCTCAATCAACATCACCGTCGCATTGGGAACATCCACCCCCACTTCCACCACCGTCGTCGAGACCAAAATCTGGGTGTCATGACCGTGAAACGCCGCAATCGCTGCATCTTTTTCCGCTGAGGTCATCCGGCCATGTAATAGGCCAACCCGAAAATTAGGAAACACCTCTTGCAAGCGTTCATATTCCTCAACCGCCGATTTAAGATCTAATTTTTCCGATTCTTCCACTAACGGTAACACCACATAGGCTTGATGGCCCATGGCCATCTGACGGCGAATCAAATCATAGGCTTCTACCCGTTGTTTCCCCGCCAAAACTGTGGTTTGAATCGGTTTGCGACCGGGGGGTAACTCGTCAATTTGACTGACATCTAAATCCCCATGTAAGGTCAACGCCAAGGTTCGAGGAATGGGGGTGGCGGTCATGGAGAGAACATGACAAATCCCATTCGTTCCCTTCTGTTGTAACTTGGCCCGCTGCTGTACGCCAAAACGATGTTGTTCGTCAATCACCACTAACCCCAAACGGTGGAAGTTGACTTTATCTTGAATTAAGGCGTGGGTTCCCACCAAAACAGGTAACTCCCCAGTTTCAAGTTGACTGTGGATTTGTCGCCGTTTGCGGGTTTTGGTGGACCCGGTTAGCAATTCCACGGGAAGTTGGAGTAGGTTCAGCCAATCGACTAATTTGCGATAATGCTGTTCCGCTAAGACTTCCGTTGGGGCCATTAACGCCGCTTGATACCCTGATTGAATGGCGGCTAAAATGGCTACCACCGCCACGACGGTTTTCCCGGCCCCCACATCCCCTTGAACCAGCCGATTCATGGGGGAGGTTTTGTCGAGGTCAGCTAGGATTTCTTGAATCACCCGTGTTTGGGCGTGGGTGAGATTAAAGGGGAGTAACTGATAGAATTGTTCGATGAGTTGTCCTTGAATGGTTAGCCGTTGGGCCTGGCTGTTGGCCAGTTGCACTTCCCCGGCTTGTTTGAGTTCATGGCGACGTTTGAGAAGACCGAGTTGGAGATAGAAAAACTCATCGAAAACGAGGCGACGACGGGCTAATTCTAGGATATCCGTATCGGGGGGAAAATGGATATTTGCGATCGCCGTCGGCCGGTCCAGCAAATCATACTTTTCTCGCAGTTTTTTCGGGAGGGGTTCCGGGATTTGCTGACTGGCCGGAAGCACCGCTAACACCGATTTCCGCACCAAATCAGCGGTCACACCATCGGTCAACGCATAGACGGGCAAAACTCGACCCACGGACAAGGATTCAATGGAAGCCTCGGCATTTTCTAAGACTTCTAAATCAGGGTTTTCTAAGGTAATGCCATATTTATTTTTCTTGACCAACCCTGAAGCGGCAACCGTTGCCCCGCGAGGATATTGGGATTTGTGGGCATATTGCCAGCGTGTGGAACTGTAGCGATTTCCCGGATAAAAACGAGTAATTTTCAAGCGCCCAGTGGGGTCTTTTAATGTTAGTTGAAAGATGCTTAATTTCTTGTTTTTAGAACTATTAAAAAAGCTGCAACTTTGCACTTGAGCGACGACCGTAACCGTCTCTCCCGGTTCGAGTTGAGAAATGGGAACTTGGCGAGCATAATCAATGCGATCGCGGGGAAAATACTCCAACAACTCCTGCACCCGATAGAGTCCCAAACGAGCCAAACGATCGCCTCCCCGGCGGCCAATCTGACGGACCTGACTCAAAGGTTGATCCAAAGATAACCCAGCCGGAGCGACCTGGGGCTGAAGCTCGACGGTGGGGGGTTTACGGGGAGTAACAGGGGGTCGTTGGGAGCGCGATCGCATCTCGAAAGAGCGTTGACTGTGCAACAACACCCGCTGCGACTCCGCCACCAGATGCTGACGTTGAGCCAGCGTCAGAGTGGGGTATTTCGCAAACTCCGCCGCCAGATTTTGCCAACGTTGGCGATCATTAGCCGCCAACCGCGCCGGAGGGTTGTTAAACTGATGCTGCAAAAACTCGTGAAACCGGTACTCCCGTCCCAGCAAATCAGAAAAACCGCGCTCAGCTTCGACACTGAGCGCTTTTCGCAATCGCTCCCAATCGGGAACATGATCAACAGATGGAGATTGAACCATCGTCAGACTTAAGAACCATCAAGAATTGTTGGCATTAGCTTCTCGCACCGCCGCCAAAAAAGCAAACACCACCAAAGGCGTACTCAATCCGAGAATCACTCGCGTCAGCCAGACTCCATATTGAGGATGTCCCGACGACAACTCAAACACAGAACCCACCGCCGCGATCGCCGCCACACAAGAGACAGCCAACAAAAACCCGACTTTCGGAGACGATACCATAATCCTCGCGCCTCCCTAGGCTTTAAGATGACGAACAGACTTGACCGAGAACCCATGCTTCGAGAGTTCCTCCGTCAGCAAGAGTTGATCATCAACGCGATCAACAAACATCACCCCATTGAGATGATCCATTTCATGCTGAATCACCCGAGCCGGAAGACCACTAAAGCGGCGACGTTGAGGACGGCCCAACTCATCCTTATAAGATACCTCAATCACCTGAGGTCGTTTCACATCCATATACACCCCCGGAATACTCAAACAGCCTTCCTGGCCCAAGGCCACCTCACGGCTGTAGGCTTGAATCGCCGGGTTAATCAACACCAGCGGCGGCGTACTGGGGTCATCAAGAGCGCAATCGACCACCAGCATTTGTTTACCAATACCCACCTGAGGCGCGGCCAAGCCAATACCATCAGCAGTGTACATACTTTGTAGCATCTCACGAGCCAGACGACGGGTGGTATCATCCACTCGGGCCACTCGCTTCGCATTTTGACGCAAGACGCGATCGCCCAACGTATGAATCTCAAGAGGAGGGCGTTCTAATTTCGTTTTTTCAACCAGGAGAGGTGCAGAAGTTGACATAATTTAGCAACGTGTTCGTCGATACAGGCCTTCATTAAAATCATAACGTTTGTTGCTAACACGACAAGCATCCCTGCCCAAGAGAGTCGCCCCAACCCTAGCCCCCCTTGGCTATAAAAACCTTAACCTTCCCAGACAAACATCCTGAAAACCAGTGGTAAAGTAGAAGCACAGCGTTCAACGCCCTCTGACCATTGTCCTTACCTGACTCTGACCGTGTTAACACCATCCACCTGTCGCCGCCTCAACAAACTCGACCAAATCCCTTCCGTCTGGGAAGGCGATCGGCGATCGCTGCAAATTGACCTAGAATCAGGGGAACTCGTTGGCAACGATGCCAGCGACTGCGTCATTTGGGTTGATGGCTCAGAAGGAGTCGTCCGGGCCATGGAGAAAGTCTCCGACGACTCCGGGATGGAAGCCGTGGTGCGAACCCTACTGCGGGCCATGGAATATCCCCACAAACCCGCCGGCCCAGGCCGGCCACAAAAAATCATCGTCAAAGACCGTGAACTGCTGTTCTTCCTACGGGGAGTCTTGCAAGACCTCGATATCGCCCTCGATTACGTCCCCGAACTCCCCATCATTGACGAACTCTTCCGAGGCTTAGAAGACGCCGTCGGAGGACGACCCCCCAAAGTCCCCCCCCAGTACATCGAACCCCTCAACGAACAAGCCGAAGCTCTCTGGGAAGATGCACCCTGGGACTATCTCGGCGATCATCAAGTCATCCGCATTGAACTCAACTATGGCGGCATCGATAGCTTTTATGTCTCCATTTTGGGACTTCTCGGCCTCGACTATGGGATTTTGCTCTATCGCAGCCTCGACTCCCTCAAAAGCTTTCGGGCCTCGATCTTGGCCAACACCTCCATGGATAAATTAGAGAGCATCTTTCTCTCTCAAGATTGCATCTTCCTCACCTACGAAGGCGATGAGGACTTTGATGATGACGTCGATGACCTCGGTAATTATATCTGGGAGCGAGTCGAAGCCAATTTTGGCAGTCTCCATCCCCTCGAAGGCTTGCGGCCCTTTCTCCATGAAGAAGAAGCCCTCCCCGCCTGGATTGCCCTCAAAGCCTTGCATTTGTTCCTCGCTGACCATGAAGATGAGTTAATGGAGGATTGGACAGAAGTCGTGCAACACCTGTACGAGATTGGTGTTCCCAAAGCCTTACAAAGCTCCGATTTGGGCAAACGCGGCGATCGCAGCGTCTCCGTCACCGTCTCCTCAATGCCCAACGTCGCCAACGAACTCCTAGAGCAACAGCCTGACCCTGACATCGCTCTCGACCTAGACGAGAGTCCTAACTTCGATCTCCTAGAGCAGATGTCGCGACTGCAAGATGAGGTTATTCCCGATGGCTCCATTTTGCGGGTTGACAATATCCCATGGTCTATGGTAGAGAGCCTCCGCGAGCAAGCGACCTGTCCTCAGCAACCCCTCGCCTCAGCCAGTCGCGGCAAATTGCCCGTCATTATCATCCAAAGCACCCGCTCTAAAGTTAAAGACATCATCGCCGCCATTGAGTCCGGTGGTGGACTCAAGGGTCTGGCCTTCAAGGTTTGCGATTCCCCCTTTGACGATTTTGAGTATGAGCTGGGCCTGATGCAACTCGAAAATGAGGAAATCCATCTCGTGGGCGAGTTTGACTTAGAGAATCCCTATCATCAAAAAGCCCGCAAAGCCTGGACAGAAAATCTCAAAAAAACCAAGGGTAAATGTGGCTTAATTCTGGCCATGGGGGCCACCGGCAAACGCAGCGGCGACCCCAATCTCTCGGACATGAAAGCCTTTTATGAAGTCCCGGTCCTCTCCCTCGAACAGATGGGTATCGCGAATTTTAACCTCTTTCCGCTCTTTTAGGGCTGCTGAGAGGCACGCAATTGACCACAAGCGGCATCAACATCCAAACCTTTGGAATAGCGCACACTCACGGCAATATGGCGGTCTTTGAGAGCCTGTACAAACTCGTTTACCTGTTGAGGACTCGGCCGTTGATAGTCCACCTCAGAAATGGGATTATAGGGAATCAAATTGACGTGATTTTGGAACCCCCGTAAGTGGCGGGCCAGTTCTTCAGCATGGTGGGGGCGATCGTTTAACCCCGCCAACAACAGATATTCAAAACTCAACCGTCGCCCTGTGAGCTTGACATAATCACGACATTCTGCTAAGAGCGCCTCAAACGGATACTGACGCGCACTGGGAATGAGTTGTTCGCGCAACGCTTGATTAGAACTATGGAGACTCACCGCCAGCGTCGATTGCAGTTGATAGTCCGCCAGACGGCGAATTTGTCCCGGAATCCCCACCGTCGAGATGGTCATCGATCGCGCCCCAATCCCCACATCCTCATTCAAACAGCGTAACGCCCCCAAGACGTTCTCAACATTGAGTAAGGGTTCCCCCATCCCCATAAAGACAATGTTACTGACGCGATCGCCGAACTCCCCCTGAACCGTCAGCACCTGATCAACAATCTCATGAACCTGCAAATTCCGCAGAAATCCCCCCTTCCCCGTCGCACAAAAGTCACAGGCCATCGGACAACCCACCTGAGAGGAGACACAGACCGTTAAACGCCGTTCCGTGGGCATTCCGACGGTTTCAATGATATTCCCGTCGCCGAGTTTCAGTAGATATTTAATCGTCCCATCCGGGGAAATCGAGCGATGATGAATCGTCGAACGGCCGAGATTGGTCTCTTGATGGGCCTCGCGCCAAGCCTTAGGAAAGACCGTAATCTCGGCCAGCGATCGCACCCCCTTGTGATACAACCATTGATGCAATTGTTTCCCCCGATACGCCGGTTGTCCCTGGTCTTGCATCCAGGCGGTGAGGTCTTGTAGAGATTGACCTAAAAGGGGAGTAGCGGTAGCAGTGGACAGAGACATCGGCAAAGCCTAAACAGTAACACCCCATCTTAACGCGACCCCAGCCACCAGAAAAACCGCCGAGTTGCGGTCCCAAGACAACTCGACAGTTGGGGTGACAAAGAGGTTAGTTAACAGTACAGACCTGACATTGGGACTAATTAAACTACGTTCCCCCTTCCCCCACAGATGCGAAACTCGATACAATACGTTACAAAAGCTCTAACAAGCCGAGTGACCCCCCGACCATGACCACCACATCCCCCGTTGAACGTGACAGTCTCCCCGGACAGCATTGGACCTGGCGCGACCATCCCATTTACTACGTCCACGCCGGAGAATCTCCCAACGCCTCCCGTCCCCCGCTTCTGTTAGTTCACGGCTTTGGCGCATCTACAGACCATTGGCGCAAAACCATCGCCGGATTACAAGCCGAGTTTGACGTTTGGGCGATCGACCTATTAGGATTTGGCCGTTCCGGGAAACCCCCCCTGGCCTATAGTGGTCAACTCTGGCGCGACCAACTCCATGACTTCATCCAAGAAGTAATCGGTCAACCCGTGGTCTTAGCCGGAAACTCCCTCGGCGGCTATGTCTGTCTCGCCGTCGCCGCCGAGAAACCCGAATCGGCCCGAGGTCTCGTCCTACTCAACAGTGCCGGTCCCTTCAGCGATGCGCAACCGCGCCAACCCAGTCGTTTCAGTCGAATGTTGCGCAATTTCGCCCTGCAAGACTGGGTCGCCTTCCTAATTTTCCAGAACACCCGCCGCCGGTCCGTGATTCGCAAAACCCTGGAAAAAGTCTATGTGGACAAAAGCGCCGTCACCGATCGCCTCGTCGAAGAAATCTACCGTCCCTCCTGCGATCGCGGCGCCGCCAAAGTCTTCGCCTCCGTCTTCAAAACCCCCCGAGGCGCAACCGTTGACGAACTCCTCAGCCAACTCAACAAACCCCTATTAATGCTGTGGGGAGAAGGAGACCCCTGGATGAACAGCAAAGACCGCAGCGCCAAATTCCGCCAATACTACCCCAACCTAACCGAACAGTTCCTCAACGCCGGTCACTGTCCCCATGACGAAGTTCCCGACCAAGTCAACGCCCTTCTCAAATCCTGGGTTTTAGAATTAGAATGACGCTAATTCACACGGTCCTCTCTTGGCTAATCCTACTCAATCTTTGGTGGGGATTTCCCTCAACCGTCAACGAAACCTGCCGCATCTATCACAGTCGTGAAATTTGTATTATCAGCATCAAACGCAGTGCCAAATACTATTGGGAATACCGCGCCGAAGTCCGCGTGGACGGACAACGGCGGCCCTTAGAAAAATACGATTGTCGCCGCCAAGAACGCATCAAACGCGATGGTCGCCGCCTCCCCTTCGAGCCATCCGGCGCCGGAGACTACATCTGCAAAACCCTAAATTAACACGTCGTCCCTACCCTATTCCCCATTCCCCATTCCCCATTCCCTGTTCCCTGTTCCCCATTCCCTGTTCCCTGTTCCCTGTTCCCCATTCCCCATTCCCCATTCCCCATTCCCTGTTCCCTGTTCCCTGTTCCCTGTTCCCCATTCCCCATTCCCCATTCCCTGTTCCCTGTTCCCTGTTCCCTGTTCCCCATTCCCCATTCCCCATTCACTATTAACTATTAACTATTAACTATTAACTATTCCCCATGCCTAAAACCACTCACATTGCCACCTTTGGCGCCGGCTGTTTCTGGGGTATCGAAGCCGCCTTTGCCGCCGTTGAAGGCGTCACGAAAACCTCCGTTGGCTATATGGGGGGGCATTTTCCCAATCCCTCCTATCTTGACGTTTGCGCTCGCATTACCGGTCATGCTGAAGTGACTCAAGTTGAATATGACCCCGATCAGGTGTCCTACGACGAGTTACTGGATCTATTTTGGAAGATTCACGATCCCACGTCCTTCAATCGTCAGGGGGCCGATCGCGGCGAACAATATCGTTCCGTCATTTTCTACCATAGTCCTGAACAAGAACAGATGGCGCGGCGATCGAAACTCAAGCGTCAACAGCAAGAAACGGAAAAACAGACGGAAAAACACATTGTCACGCAAATCGAACCCGCATCGGACTACTATCTCGCCGAAGAGGAACACCAACAGTACTACGCCAAACATCGAATTTAGCTCAACCGACGGGCGATCGCCCCCTCATACATGGCCCCCATCTGAGACAAGGACAGACTCAGCAACGTTTCTCCCTCCGACGACACCTGCAACAGCTCACCCGACACCGTCCCCAGTCGTTGCCAAGACCCCGACAACTGCTCATCTAAATACGCGTCCCAAGCCGCCACATCCTGCGGGGAGACGGACACCACAATCCGCGCTCCTCCTTCCCCAAACAGCAGCGTATCCCAGCGATCGCCGCGAGGCAAATCCACCGTAACCCCCAAATTCCCCGACAAACAGGACTCAGCCAACGTCACCGCCAAGCCTCCTTCAGAGACATCATGGGCCGAGTTGATCCAACCCCGGCGAATCCCCTGACGACAGACCCCTTGCACCGCCTTCTCTAACGCCACATCCACCCGAGGCGGCTTCCCAGCTACCATCTGATGTACCGTAGCCAGATACTCAGACGCTCCTAACGTCGGTGCGGCGATCGCATCTTGCGTCTCGGTAGAAACGCCCAACAGATACACCTCATCCTCGGCCTGCTGCCAACCCTGGCCACAAATCTGCTCAAGAGTCTCAATCAACCCCACCATCCCCACAACAGGAGTCGGATAAATCGGGGTTGGCTTACCTTCACTATCGAGGGTTTCGTTGTACAGCGAAACATTGCCCCCCGTCACCGGCGTGCCAAACTCCTCACAGGCCTCGGCCAACCCCTCACAGGCACAGGCTAACTGCCAATAGCCAATGGGATTCTCAGGACTGCCGAAATTCAGGTTATCGGTGACGGCTACCGGTTCAGCCCCCACACAACTGAGATTGCGGGCCGCTTCAGCGACCACCGCTTTTGCCCCTTCCGTGGGATCGAGATACACATAACGAGAATTACAATCGACCGTCGCCGCAATCCCTCGCGTCCAGTCCTGGCCTGACGCGGGGCTTTCTTGAGGACGCAAGCGCACCACCGCCGCATCCGCGCCACCCGGCACAATCACGGTATTATTTTGCACTTGGTGATCATATTGCCGATAGACCCATGCCTTAGAGGCAATACTGGGATTATCTAACAGGTCCAATAGCACGCGATTCCAGCTCTTAAACCCGCCATCCACCTCGATGCCCGAAGGACCACAGGGGGGCAGAGATTCAGGAGTCCAAGCCCAGGCAATTTGGGCATATTCTGGGGGCTGAGCCGGCTTCTCGCGAGGGTAGAGGGGCGTGTTGTCGGCCAAAGCTGAGGCGGGAATCTCGGCGGCAATCTCTCCCTGGAAACGAATCCGCACCACCGGTTCTTCGATGACTTCTCCCGCCACGACGGCGTGGAGTCCCCATTTATGAAATACGTCAATTAATTCCTGTTCCCGCCCCTTCTGCGCCACAAACAACATCCGTTCTTGGGATTCTGAGAGGAGATATTCATAGGGGACCATCCCAGACTCACGCACAGGGACGCGATCGAGGTCAAAGTCAATGCCCACGCCGCCGTTGGCGGCCATTTCGGACGTTGAACAGGTGATGCCCGCTGCCCCCATGTCTTGGGCGGCGACGACGGCCCCGGTTTTGAAGGCTTCGAGACAGGCTTCGACGAGGGATTTTTCCAGGAAAGGGTCCCCCACTTGCACGGCGGGACGGTCATCGACGGAGGACTCGTCACTGAGTTCGGCGCTGGCGAAACTCGCGCCTCCCATGCCGTCGCGGCCGGTGGTTGATCCCACGTAGAGGACAGGGTTGCCAATCCCTGAAGCGCCGGATTTAACGATGGTCTCGGTTTCCATGATGCCGATCGCCATGGCGTTGACGAGGGGATTGCCACTGTAGGCGGCATCGAAATAGACATCTCCGCCCACGGTTGGTACGCCGAAGCAGTTGCCATAGTGGGAGATGCCTTCGACGACTCCGGCAAAGATGCGGCGGGTGCGGGGATTGTCGAGGGTGCCGAAGCGTAGGGCGTTGAGGGCGGCGATGGGACGAGCGCCCATGGTGAAGATGTCGCGCAGAATACCCCCCACGCCGGTGGCGGCTCCTTGGAAGGGTTCGACGGCGGAGGGGTGGTTGTGGGATTCGATTTTGAAGGCGATCGCCAACCCCTCGCCAAAGTCTACGACTCCCGCGTTTTCCCCGGGTCCGACGAGGATGCGATCGCCTGTCGTGGGAAAGTGCTTGAGAAGGGGTCGAGAGTTCTTATAGCAGCAATGTTCTGACCACATGACCCCGAACATCCCCAATTCGGCGCGATTGGGGTGTCGCCCGAGTCGTTGGACGATTTCATCATATTCGCCGGGTTTGAGTCCTTCTGCGGCGATTTGGGCGGGGGAAAAGGGAGATTCGGAAAGCGCTACCATGCTTGTTTTGGGGCAAAACCACAAGAGCTATTATCTCAGGTTTCGGTAACGTCGTCTCTCCCTCGTTGGGGTTGAATTTAGTTGCGGGCCAGCCATTTCTGGGCGTTCAGTCGCTGGACTACGCCAAAGACTAATAGGGGTAGCTTAATCTTACGTTCGTCCATGAGGAAGGGTTCGATGGTACTCGGTTGGGTTCCATCGGCGGAACAGGAAAAGGCCCGCGGCCCTTTGATGTCGGCTTTGGGGAAATAGACGACAAAGCGACGGTTGCCTCCCTGCCAGGTGCCGATGACTTGCCAACAGTCCCCTTTGGTATCGAGGGGCGGAACCCGGCGTTTCTCGAATTTGAGGTCTAAATCCTCGATGCCCTGGTTTTCGAGTTCCTGTTTTAAGGCAGGGAGGTAGTCTTGGTGCATGAAGTCGGCGAAGGGTTTATCTTCGACGGCGGGGGGCTTTTCGTTTTTCTTTTTCCCACCTTTGTCAGCGGCGGTGGTGGTTTGAGCTTTTTTGTCTTCTTCTGCCATGAGTTTCGAGTTCGTCGCGAGTGCTGTGTTCAGATTAGTATATTTTGCCGGTTCCGCGTTGGCTGGCTGGGGAACAGCCACCTTGATGTCCACCTTGATGTCCAAGTTCTACGATGTGGTTGTATAATTGAGCAAGGTCAAGATTGGGCTGGACTCAACATCTGGACTCAACATCTGGACTCAACTCTTGAGTTAACTGTTGTATCGGGACAATTTTTTTATGATCCTCATTTCCTGGCTACGCCGCCTCTCCCTGATGGCGATCGCCCTAGTGGCGGTTTTTCTCTGGCAGACTCCGCTTCAGGCCCAATCCCTCAACCCGGAGGAACTCTCTGAGGCCGTCACGCAGATTGAACAACTCGATGGGATGCGATCGCAACTGGCCTCGGGCCTAGAAGGAAGCGACATCGAACCCACCCTCGAAACCTTCAAACAAGTCTGTAAACCCGTGGGAATGCGGGCTAAACAACTCAGTCAAGAAACGGGTTGGACGGTTCAACAGATTGCTGAAAAATATCGTAACCCCGACCATGCCCCCAAAACCGAGAGTGCTGAATTTGCCTTAAACCTCTTCAAAGAAAACCCCACTCTGGTGGGCTATTGGGATGAAGAAACCCTCAACGGACACCAAGGTGCGCGCTATTTCCGTCGCATCAATGTTGAAGCCAGTTGTCAGGTGTGCCACGGACGCAAAGGCGATCGCCCGGACTTTGTTAAAAACAACTATCCCCAAGATTTAGCCTACGATTTTGAAGTCGGAGACCTGCGAGGACTCTATTCTGTTTTCATTCCTTACCTAAATTAAGCCTTAACCCCCCCATCCTAGAGGAATAGTCTTGACTCTTCCTCTAGGATGCTTGTTTCAAAGAAATCATTTGACTTTCAAGCAAAAGATGCTTTAAAAACGCCTCCGCTAGTACCGAAAGCTGTTTCCCTGAAGGATGAACAATATACCAACGACAAGGAATCGGAAACTCTTTCACATTCAAAATCGTTAACTCTCCTTGTTGATAATCCGGGCGCAAACAATGGAGAGACAGCACAGAAATCCCCAAGCCACCCATCACCGACTGTTTAATCGCCTCATTACTGCTAAATTCCAAACGGACATTGACGATAATTTTATGACGGTCAAACACCTGTTGCACCGCCCGACGAGTTCCTGAACCCGGTTCTCGCATGATAAACGCCTCTCCCCGCAGCTTTTTGAGGGGGACTTGGGCTTGATTCGCTAAGGGGTGATCCTGATTAGCCACCACCACCAGGGGATTGTCTAGGAAGGGAGTCGCCACTAAATCGATATCTTCAGGGGGATGACTGAGAATATAAAAATCGTCCTGGTTTTTCAACATCCGTTGCACCAGCTTTTGATGGTTACTCACTTGTAGCGAAACATCGATATCCGGATGTTGCTGACAAAAAGACCCCAGGAGACGGGGAACAAAGTATTTAGCCGTCGTCACAACCCCCAGTCGTAATTTTCCTCGTTTTGCGCCTTGGAGGTCGGCGACCATCATCTCGAAGTTTGCAAGCTGTCCAAAGATGGTTTGACAGGTGTCGAGGAGTTCTTCCCCCACCTCAGTGAGATAGAGCTGTTTACCAATTTGCTCAAACAAAGGCAGACCAATGGTTTGAGTCAAATGCTTAATTTGGGCAGAGACCGTCGGTTGAGTGATTGAGAGTTCTTCGGCCGCACGGGTAAAGCTACCGTGACGGGCCACGGTTTCAAAGACACGTAATTGGTGCAACGTTGCTTGGATCATAGGGGGTTTCTGGGAGAGAACAGCTATTAAGCCTTATTCTGAACCACTCTGATATCTTGCCCTAACTCATCTCATCAGAAATTCTTATCGGAAAAGTATTTGGGCTTTGGAGGCTCAATGGTAGAGTAGCCCATAGAGAAAAATCAATGATTCTAATTTTCATTATTTAAATACCTTAATCTTAGCGATCTCAGCCCAAACTTGTCATGAACATTACCAACCATATCCATACCCGCAATCTGCGTGGAGATTTCTTTGGCGGTGTAACCGCTGCGATCGTTGGACTACCTATGGCCCTGGCGTTCGGTGTGGCCTCAGGAGCCGGGGCGATCGCCGGGATTTACAGTGCCGTTCTCCTAGGCTTTTTTGCCGCCTTGTTTGGGGGAACGCCCACCCTCATCTCCAATCCTACTGGGCCGATGACCGTAGTCTTTACCGCCGTCATTGCCACCTTGACCGCCAAATATCCCGAGGGCGAAGGGTTAGCGATCGCCTTCACCGTCGTCATGATGGCGGGAGTGTTCCAAATTATATTTGGTCTACTCCGACTGGGGAAATACGTCACCCTAATGCCCTACACCGTCATTTCCGGCTTCATGTCCGGGATTGGGGTCATCATGATTATGCTGCAACTGCCACCATTACTCGGAGAAGAAGGCGTTGGTGGGGTCTTAGCCACGGTAAGAGTCTTACCTGAATGGATTAGCCCGGCGGACCTGATCACTAACCCCGAACTGGGATTAGGACTGTTGACCCTCGCGATTCTCTTCCTGACTCCGAGCAAAATTGCCCGCGTCTGTCCACCGCAACTGTTAGCATTGCTCATCGGAACCGGCGTCTCCGCCAGCCTACTGTCAGGACAACTGAGAATTGTCGGTGAAATTCCCGCCGGCTTACCCAGCCTCTATTTCCCAAGCATCTCAACACCAGACTTGCAAATGATGGTGATTGACGCCGTGATGCTGGGGATGCTCGGCTCGATCGACTCTCTCCTCACCTCCGTCATTTCCGATAGCATCACCCAATATGAGCATGACTCTGACAAAGAACTCATAGGTCAAGGAATTGGCAACATTCTCTCAGGGTTCTGTGGGGGGTTACCCGGAGCGGGAGCAACCATGGGAACCGTGGTGAACATCCAAGCTGGGGGACGCACGGCCCTCTCGGGAATGATTCACGCTGTTACTCTACTGGTGTTTGTCTTTGCTGCTGCCAGCTTCACCGAAATTGTGCCGTTGACGGTTCTGGCGGCGATCGCCCTCAAGGTAGGGATTGATATCGTCGATTGGAGTTTCTTAAAACGAGCTCATCGCGTTTCTCTCAAAGCCGCTGCCATTATGTATGGTGTGGTTCTTCTCACAGTTTTTGTAGATTTAATTGTTGCCGTCGGAGTTGGGGTCTTTGTCGCCAATGTCTTAACAATTCAGCGTCTATCTGACGTTCAAGCCAAAAGCATTAAAGCCATTACCAATGCTGAGGAAGCTGAACTGCTCGAACATGAAGAGCAACTGTTATTAGAGAAAGTTCAAGGTCAAGTCCTACTACTGCATCTCGGTGCGTCTCTGAGTTTCGGTGCCGCCAAAGCTATTTCTCAACGCCATTCGCTCATTGGAGATTATCAAGTCCTCATTTTGGATTTCCGCGACGTTCCCATGTTGGGTGTTACCGCAACGTTAGCGATGGAAAAAATGGTCAACGATGCCCTAAAACGGGGATTAGAGGTCTATGTCGTCGGCAGTTCTGGCAAAGTCGAAAGTCGTTTAGAGAAATTTGATATTCTTAGCCGCGTCCCCGAAGACCATCAAACGGCAACCTTGCGCGATGCCTTGCAACAGGTGGTTGATCGCACGGCCAATACTTCCATGGCCCCGGCGGCTTAATTACTGTGGCTTAATTACTGTGGCTTAATCACTGTGGCTTAATCACTGTGGCTTAAGTCTTATGAATTGCACGAATTAAGCCACAACTGAAACCGCATTAATAGTTTAGGAGTTGTACCGACATCCCAACAGCAATTCTCATTGGAAACCATGAGAATTGCTGGGGTTTTGACTCAGAACTTGTGTGCGAACAAGACCTCTGCATCACAGATGTAGGTGATGCCTGAATAATCCTCGAAAAACTCCGCTGCGATCTCATCGGAAATCTTCACCGCCATCTCCCGATCCGCCGTGAGTACCTCGATCTTGATATTCGAGGACGTGTCGGAAACGTTGGGTTGTCCTGACGATCGCACGTTACGACTGCCTTTACCGCCAGCGGCCACCACCGTATAACCGGCAGCACCGGATTTTTCGATGATCTTGGTGATCTTTTTCAGCAGCAAATTTTCCGTGACGATGACGAGCTTGCTGGCTTTTTTGGTCATGTGAGTTACCTCTTAACGTGTTGAGTCGTGAAAATCCAAGACAAGAATCTATGGTTTTGCCTTGAACCATATATTTAACTTTATATCAAACAACGGCGAATCCACTACACTCGATTGAGCTAGATGGACTCAGATTAGTGGAAGCTATTTATAAGTAAAACTTATAAATTCGCATACAGCCATAATTACTAATGAGACTCATCGCCGATAGGTCAACGGTCCTGCTGAGGAAGTCACCTCGGTTAGATTGACCCGAGAGATACGAGGTTTGGTGATTCATAATTTTTGCTTATGTTTTGCATTTAACATTACTTCGCCGATCCATGTAGGGCGATCGCAAATTTTTGCAGATTTTAAGATAAACTTAAGCACATAGACTTAAGCAGATGGAGATTTGGGTTTTAATAGACATTTATCTATAGAAGGTGCTGCCCGAGCGCAACGCCTTCGAATCCCGTTCGGAGAGGGGCCACCTCTGAACATTCTGTTGATTCGCGTAACACCTGTGCCGTAGGGATAAAAACACGCTTTATCCTAACTGTCTTCAACTGTTTCAAGCCCACTGACCACCATAATTGCTTCTCATCAGAGGAGTCCGAAGGAGGAATTACAAAATGGAGTTCTTGTCCGAGTTCTTAACGCGCTTCGGGGATAAGCTGCAATCCCCGACCCTTGGCTTTCTAATTGGGGGTATGGTCGTCGCTGCCCTCAATAGCCGACTGCAAATTCCCGATGCGATCTATAAGTTCATCGTCTTCATGCTGCTCATCAAAGTCGGCCTGAGCGGCGGCATTGCCATCCGCAATGCCAATCTCGCACAAATGCTGTTGCCCGCCCTGTTCGCTGCGATCATCGGAATTGTCATCGTACTCATCGCCAGTAACACCTTGGCCAGGCTGCCGAAAGTCAAAACCGTTGATGCGATCGCCACTGGGGGCTTATTCGGTGCCGTGAGTGGCTCGACCCTTGCCGCCGGTCTAACAATGCTCGAATCCGAAGGCATAGAATACGAAGCTTGGGCTGCGGCACTCTATCCCTTTATGGACATCCCTGCACTCGTCACGGCGATCGTCTTAGCCAGCATTTATACCACTAAACAGAAGCAGCGCGCTTTAGCAGAGGAGTCTCTGAGCAAACAAGAGTCTGTCAGCAAGCAGGCCGTTGCCGCAGGTGGATATCCCAGCGAGCCGGAGTATCCCAGCAGCAGACAGGAGTATCTCAGCCAGCATAGCAGTAGCGCCAACAAGCGGGTCGAGATCTGGCCCATCATCAAGGAAAGCCTCCAGGGGTCTGCCCTATCAGCACTGTTACTCGGTTTGGCTTTAGGCATCCTAACCCAGCCCGAAAGTGTCTATGAGAGCTTCTTCAATCCCCTCTTCCGAGGCTTGCTTTCAATCCTGATGCTGGTCATGGGTATGGAAGCCTGGTCACGAATCGGCGAGCTGCGTAAAGTGGCGCAGTGGTACGCCGTCTATGCCTTTATCGCACCACTACTGCATGGCCTCATTGGCTTTGGTCTCGGCTATGTTGCCCATATCACAACAGGATTTACCCCCGGCGGCGTCGTCATTCTGGCTGTTATCGCGGCTTCGAGTTCCGACATCTCAGGACCGCCCACCTTACGCGCAGGCATTCCCAAGGCCAATCCCTCCGCCTACATCGGCTCGTCCACAGCCGTTGGGACCCCGGTCGCCCTTGCTGTGGGAATCCCACTCTACATCGGATTAGCCCAAGCCTTGATGGGAGGAGGCTAATTCCAAACCGATTCCAGGTCTGCCGAGCTGAGAAAGCATCGGCAGATCCCGGACCCACAGGTCTCTCGACGAGATAGCATCTAGCCCCTTTGACTGACTCATTGACCTTTACCTCTGATAACAATTAATTCTGATAACGATGAAACCTTTATCCACAAACTCTTCTCCTCGCTGGGGCAATTGGTTCAATGGAATCCACATCATTCGTTTTCTGGAGCTAGTGCAGGACTTAATTGTGATTTCCTTGTGCGTTGGCCTGTTTAGCTTCATGGTGATGCAATTGCGAGAGATGTTTCTGTCACTGTTGCCCCCATTAGACTTTCCTCGGGTCACCTCCGATATTTTGTTCTTGTTAATTCTGGTGGAATTGTTCCGATTACTGATTATTTATTTAAAAGAGCATCGGGTTTCGATTGGAGTCGCCGTAGAGGTTTCAATTGTATCGGTGTTGCGGGAAATCATTGTCCGAGGCATTTTGGAAACTCCCTGGGTGCAGGTCATGGCGGCTTGCTCTTTTCTCATTGTCCTCGGAGGTTTATTAGTCGTCCGCGCTTGGATTCCACCGACGTTTGATGGCATCGACCCAGAGCAGGTGGTCTCCCGCCGTCATCGGATACGCTTGGCTGAAACCATGGCGGAACGGGAGAGCAAAGCGGATGCTCAATCGGTTCAAAGTTGACGTCGTCTCGCAATGATGATGGCGGCCGTCCCTGTTTTTGATCGCAAAACTTGATTGATCGCAAAAATGCGTCTCAATCAGACAAAAAACGTGAGACGAGAAGGCACTGGCCTCTCCTTTTTACCGCCACGGCGTAGGCTATTTCTCGTCCTCGTTAATCCTCTGTGAGTTGAAGCTGAAGCGTCACCAAGGAGAGGGCCACCAATAATAAGAGGGTGGCTGAGGCGGCGGCATAGCCAATGTCAAACAGGGCAAAGGCTTGCTCATAGACGAAGTACACCAGAATATTGGTGGAGTTCAACGGGCCGCCTCCGGTCATCACATAGACCTGTTCAAAGCTACGCAGGGTAAACATCGCTGTTGTGACGATGACAAAAACTAGGGTGGGGTACAAGCCGGGAACGGTGACATGGCGAAATTGTTGAACGCCATTGGCCCCATCGAGTTCGGCCGCCTCATAGCGAGATTGGGGGATGGCTTGTAATCCTGCTAGAAACACCACTAGGTTAAAGCCGAGTTGTTTCCAAATACTCAGGAGAATGAGAACTGGCATGGCCCAGGTGGCACTTCCTAGCCAGGGAATTGGGGTGATGTCGAGGTGGTCGAGAAGGCTATTGATGGGGCCATCGGTTTGAAACAGCCAACGCCAGCCGAGGCCAACGGCGACGGTGGAGGTGATGGCGGGGAGAAAATAGGCGGTTCGCAATAGGGATTTGAGGACGATCGCCTTTTCCAGCAAGGCCGCTAAGATTAAAGGAATGATGATACTCGGAATAATCGTGGCGATGGAGAAATAGAGGGTGTTTCCTAGGACTTGCCAAAACTCCCGAGAGGCGATCGCCCGTTCATAATTGCCTAGGCCAATCCATTGAGTTCCGCTGCGGGTAAAACTGCCACTGGTGAAGCTGAGATAGATTAGATAAACAATGGGTCCGAGGACAAAGATGGACAACATGAGTAAGGCCGGGGCCAAAAATAACCAAGCGACTCGGGTCGGATGTCCTAAACCAATTTTCGCGTTCGTCATGTTGTCTGTCTCAATAATAAATACAATTTAGTGAGGATTAGAAGCTCCTTAATACCATTTTCCGAAATGCTTGCTATATATCAACACTGGGGGAGCTATATATCAACACTGGGGGAGGGCGCGCCACTTGCGGTTCGCCCCTACTGTGGCACGAATTTTGAAAACTGGGATAACGTTAAAAACTTAACATCATAAAAAACACAGCAAACGCTTATTGATTAGGGTGCATCTCAATGCATGCGATCACTTCAGATAACCCACCCCTGCCCCTCCCAGGAGGGGATTTTTCAAATATTTCCCCTCCTGGGAGGGGTGCGCGATAGCGCGGGGTGGGTTCAAACTTGCCTAACATCAGATGCACCCATTGATTATCTATTCTATTTCAACGCTTTCTTGACTAATTTAGAAATTTCTGACGGACGTTCAGCCACCGGAATACCCGCCTCTTTAAAGGCTTTGATTTTATGTTCTGCGGTCCCAATATCGAGGTCAAAAATAGCAGAACTTCCCGCGTCTTGGATTTTTTTCTCAGTTTTATGACTTAAATTAGCGGCGATCGCCCCAGCATGGCCCAGCCGTCGTCCCTTGGGAACATGGCGGCCGGCCACATAACTAACCACCGGTTTGTCAATCGCTTCAGCCACATAATCAGCGGCGGCTTCTTCCCCACTCCCGCCAATCTCGCCCACAATCACGATCGCCTCAGTCGTGTCATCTTCATCGAGAATCTGTAACCATTGGGCAAAGGATGACCCTAAAATACCATCGCCGCCAATACTGACCCCAATCGACTGTCCCAACCCCGCTTCCGTCAGAGAAAGGGCAATTTCATAAGTGAGGGTGCCACAGCGGCTAATCAAGCCCACACAACCGGGCGTATAAAACTCCGCCGGGTGAGTTCCCAAGAGGATATTCTGTACCGGGATAATCAAGCCAGGACTACTTGGTCCCACCACCAGAGTTTCCGTCGCATCAGCTTTGCGAATCAGTTTCACCATGTCCATCGGCGGCATCCCTTCCGTGACAATGGTTAACTGACGAATCCCCGCCGCGATCGCCTCTAGGGCCGCATCCAACACCAAATAGGGTTGCACAAAAATCACCGCCGCATCAATCGGCCCCACCTCCTGCATGGCCACTTCCACCAAATCATAAACGGGAATCCCATCCCGTTCACTGCCCCCTAAACCGGGACTCACCCCGGCTACCACTTGGGTTCCATAGGCTTTCATCAAAATGCTATGGGTTGCCGCGAGGGGTTCGGCAATACCATGAATTAAAACTTTCGTATCAGCGGTGAACTGCATAAGTGATTGAATTAAACAGCTTTAACAGCAAGAGAAACAGCGTCATCGAGACTTTTGACCGTCGTCAGATTCGCCTGTTTGAGGGTCTTTTCAGCGGTAACGAGGTCTCCGCCTACCAAGCGAATAATCCACTTACAGGGGCGATCGAGGCCCTCACTAAACTCAACCAAGGTCGTGGCAATATCCTGACAGCGAGTGACCCCAGCGATGAGATTAACCAATACCACCGACACCTGGGGCGATCGCGTCACCGCATCGAGGCCCAATCGTAACCGTTCGAGGGGGTCAGCATCGGTGCCATACCAAGCCTGTTCACTACCTAAATTCAGGAAATTCGCCGGTTTTCCCTTGGCTTCACAGACCAAATCAAACGTGGCCATCGTTAACCCCGCCCCATTACAAAGAATTGCCAATTTGCCATCAAATTCGACAAAATCATGAGCCGGAAACACCGAGGACTGGTTCAGTGGCTCAAAATTACGCTCTTGCAATAACCGAGTCAGATTGTAATGACGATTGAGGGCTTCATTATTAACCGTCACCTTGCCATCGAGGGCCATCACCTCGCCATTATCGCGAATCCCGAGGGGATTAATTTCGACGAGATCCAAATCCTTCTGCACAAACAAGCGATACATCCGCTTGATGACGCGGCTAACGGCTTCGATCGCCTCCCCACTTAGGCCCATCTTCAACGCCAACCGACGAGCATAAAAGGGGGAAAACTCCTCATCCACCACCACCCGCTGCATTTTATCTTGAGTGAAGGTGACTTCAACCCCACCATAGGGCGATCCCAAAAGAACCGGGCGGCGGGCCGTGCGATCGAGCAAAATCGCTAAATAAAACTCCTGAGAGGCGTTGTATTTGGCCTCAGCCAGCAGAATATCGGGCAACTCTCCCTGAATCGGCAGATTAAAAATAGCTTGGGCGGCGGCGATCGCATCAATGGTATTCGTTGCAAAGCGAATCCCCCCCGCCTTACCCCGTCCTCCAGCGCGAACCTGGGACTTAAGCACAATCGGGTACGGTATTTTTAGCCCCTTGAGATCTTGGGGACAATGAATTTTTTGCGAGGGCAGGACAGGAATGTCCATTTCGCGGAACAGCTCTTTGGCTTGATACTCTAGAAGATCCATCGACGATTTGCGTGCCACCACTGAAACTACCATAGCCCGATCCGGTCATCACTGTTGAGACAAGGACTACATTCCCAAACGACTTTTCTCAACTGAGGCCTCGGCCGGGCCGCTAAAATCCTAGCGTTTACACAAACCGAAGCCCAAGATGAGCTATTCATGTTAGCTCACCCTTTCGCAAACGGCCACTTTACATTCCCGCCAATTTTCCCACTCATTGATTTCAAGGGGGGACATCTCAAGGGGGGAGATTGAGAAGAACTGCGAATCGACATATCTCAACCAAATCTTCTAAAGTCGGACAAGATAAGTTGGGGATCTCAGCCCTGCCAGAGAGCATCTCCTGGACCGTCGAGCATCCGGTGAACCCATTACTATCATTCAATCAGGGTCTTCTATGGCTAATCCATCTCCTCCCCCCACTCCCGAGCCATCGTCCCCTCAACGCCGTTCCCTGAAACGAGTTGTCATTGGGGGCGGACTCGTTGTTGTCTTGGGAACCCTCGGCTATCGCGTCACAACGGCTTGGCTGCGATCGCAACTTCCCGGATTCGTCGAAGCCCAAATCACCCCCATCCTCAACCGTCCCCTCGAACTCGGGAGCGTACAACAACTCTCCCTGACTGGCGTTGATCTCGATGGACTCTATCTTCCCCCCACCGCCGACAATGCCAACTCCCTGCGCGTCGATCAGATCCGCGTCCAGTACAACCTGCTCGCCCTAATGAGCGGCCAACTTCCCATAACCATCACCCTGCGCGGTCCCCGTCTCATCGCCCAACAAGCCGAAGATGGCCAATGGCTGACCTTAGATCTCAATCTCCCCGAACCCAGCGACGAGGACTTGCCCATCGAAATTCCCCTCAACCTCATCATCGAGGGGGGCAACCTGGAACTAACCGCCCAGGGTCGTTCTCCGGTTCCCTTTGAACTGGGATTTCAGGGGGATGCCAGCCTCACGCAAGCCTTTGAACAGGCCCAGTATGACCTCGCCATTACCCTTCCCGAAGGAGCCGTTGACGTGCAGGGAACAACCCGCCTCAGCACCCTTGAAACTCGCCTCAATCCCCGCTTACAACAGGTAGCTCTGCCGCAATTTTTAGCCCTGTTGCCCCCCGAAGTCGGCGATCGCATCCCCCTCACGAGCGGCAGCGTCAACGGCAACCTCAACCTAGAGATTCCGCCCCTCCTCAACGAAGTGGGACGCTTTAACTGGGTAACGCCCCAAATTCGCGGCACCTTGAGCCTGAATCAGTTGGCCGCCAACCTAGAAGGCTTAAATCAACCCCTCACCGCTGAAGTAAACTTGCGCTTTCAGGGGCGTCGCCTGCAACTCGATCGCCTCACCGCCCAAACCGGAAACCTACAACTGAACGGCAGCGGCAGTATCAGCGAGTCCGCCGGCTATAATCTCGCCTTCAGCGTCCCCGAAATCGCCCTAGAACGGCTGTCCGACCTAATTGACGACTCCCTCCTCGCTCCCCTCAATACCCTAGGCTTAACCGGCGTTGTACAGGGGCAGGCGCAACTCTTAGGAGACCTCACCGACCCTCAGTTAACCCTGAATCTCAGCAATAGCACCCCCCTAATTGTGGCGCAAACCGCTATCTCGCAACTGCGAGCCAATCTAACGGCCGACCTCGATCGCGTCACCCTCAACGGCTTTCGTCTTAGCCCCGCCGTGGGAGGTCGCATCGTGGCCCAAGGCGATGCCGAGATTGGTCAATGGACGCGGCCGTTAATCGAGTCCCTCCCTGAGAATTTTCGCGATCGCCCCCGTCTGGCGAACCCGAGCGAGTCCAACGACCTCAACCTCGATCTGCGATTAGATCTGCCCAGCGACGCCCTGGTGGCCCCCTATCTACCGCTCCCCAATACCGTCAGCCTGGGGCAACTGCTGGCCCGCGTCAACGTCAGCGGTTCCCTGACCAATCCCCAAGCCGACGTTAGCTGGTCAACAGCCGATGTCCTGGCCGCCGATTTGGGAGCCGTCAGCAGTCAGGGAAATGCCCGCTTTGCCAACAATCGTCTCAATCTCGAACAAGCTGAGATTACCGCTGGGGGGGGAGACATTACCCTAACGGGGAACGCCGATTTGCTGACTCAAACTTGGGACCTCGATGTCGCGTCCAGTCCCCTCAATCTTTCCCCATTTTTGCCCCTAACCGCCCAACTGACAGAGTTGACCGCTCAACTGTCGGGGCGTTTAGATGACCTCTCGCCGCTGGGAGTCAGAGGAACCCTGGCCCTGGGTCTGAGTCTGGCCGATGGGGTGGCTCAGCTACAAGGGAATCTCAATCAAGGGGAGGTTGATGTTGAGGCCATCGCCTCGGGGCTGTCGGCCAGGGGATTAAACCTGGAGTTACCTCTGGCGGTGAGTCTCAGCAGCGGTCAGGCTCGGTTGCGCAGTTCCTTGGCCAGTCTCATGGATGCAGCTCTGACGCGGGATTTGTCAGGGATTCGCCTCGATGCTGAGGGACGCTTGGCCATCGCCGACGGAACGGCTCAGGTTCAGGCCCAGGTGGTGAATGGCCAGGTCGAGAGCGATTTTTCCGCCGCCAATGTGGCTCTCAATCCCTATCTACCCAACTTTCCGGCAACAGTGGGGCTGATTTCAGCGGCGGGAACCGCTCGTTTGAGTTTAGCCAATCTGTTGGGAGTGCTAGACACAGCAGATTTAACTCGACTCGACCCGCAAATCACGACCGAGGCTCAACTGGCTCTCAATCAAGGGTCAGGAACGGTCTTGGCGGAGGTGGCCGGGGGACAATGGCAATTGACCACAGATGCTAACTTGCCCATTGATGATGCCTTCGTGCAGGAGTTGATCGGCGATCGCCTCGTCACCAGTCCCCGCTTCCCGGCTACTTTGCTGGCCCAGGCCAATCTCTCGGGACCCCTCAATCCCCTATTACAACTGGGTGCAGTCCCCATTCCGGCTCAGGTGAACCGCCTCACCGCTAACATCGACGGAGATCTCCTCCAGGCCCAAGGAGATGTCTTGCTGAGCAATCTCAGACAAAGCCCCGATTTAGCAGCCAATTTGACCCTGGATGCCAATTATGATTCCCAACGCCTACCGCTGACCTTGTTACTGGCCGATGTGGCGGTGGGTGAGAATTTGAAACGTCCCAGTCAGGTTAATATCGATGGCAGTGTGGCCTTCTCAGGACAGTTTCAAGGCCGTAATTTACTCTCGAATCCCTTGGCAGATGGCAATCTGACTCTAGCCGGTGGGGTAGAACTGCGGAATTTTGCGGTTAATGAGGTGGCCTTCGACCCACTCATGGCGGGAACAGTGCAGATTGAGACTGGGGGAACCCTGGCCCTGGCGTTGCAAGGACCGGGGACTCAGGGCGATCGCCTGGCGGTGGCCTTAGAAGCCTGTCAGCAGGGATCTCGATGTCTGGCTCCCTATCTCCCCCGTGACTTGACCATTCGCAAGCAGGTTGATGGTGAGGTGTTGTTCGCCGTGGAGGGTTTCCGTCAGGGCGATCGCTTTGGCATCGACTTGGATAATTTCAATGTGGCTCTGTTGAATCTGTTTCCTGGCCAGCCGTTGGGGATTACTGGACCGCTTCAGGGTCAGGTGACGGGAGAGATTGTCAGCGATTTGTTTACGCTTCAGACTCAGGGGAGAGTGAGAGTAGCCAACCCCGGTTTGGGCTATTTACGGGCCGAGGCGATCGCCGCCGAGTTCGGCTATGACGGACAAGAGACGGTGATTCGCAATGGCGTTCTCCAACTCCAGGACAGTCGCTTTGTCCTCAACGCCGCCGCTCAACTGGATCTGTTGGGCGTTGTTCAAGGGCGGATTCCCCTGACCGCTTGGCCACAAACCCCGGTTCAGGGACAACTCACCGTTGAGTCAGGGACCGTCGGCGATCTCCTCACCACGGTAGCTTGGTATGAAATCGAAGATCTGCTCCGTCGCGGCCTAGCCAGTCCCAGTTTAGACCCTCAAGACTTGACCGCCACTGGGGTCGGGATTCCCAAACAGCCGTTACTGGACCAGTTGGCTCTGTTTGAGAGCATCCGTAACCAGGTCGCCGAACGAGTGACCCCGACCGGAGAGCCTCAACCGCCTCAAGTGGCGGAGATTGAGGGAACTTATACCGCTGCGGTGACCTTGGGGGGAACTCTGGGAAATCCCAATCTCACGGCTGACTTGGCGGCGTCGGATTGGGTTTGGTACACGCAACCGCCAACGCCTCTAGCTCCGGGTGAGCCTCGACCCCGGCTCACCCTCGATGACCTGCGCGTTAGAGCCAGTTTTGCGGACAATCTCTTGACCATTGAGCAGGCTCAGATACAGGCGGAAGGGGGGGAGGCATCTTTGGTGGGTCGTGTCTCTGCGACGCAGCTAGAGGGCGGATTTGAGGTGGTGGATGTCCCCTTGAGCCTTTTGCAGCAGTTTATCCGTCTCCCGGTGACGGTGGCGGGGGATTTGCAACTGCAAGGACGGTTCGGCGGGACGCTACAAGAGCCGAGTCTGCTGGGAGAGGTGGCGGTGGAGTCGCCGCAGTTGAATGACCGCCCTCTGGAGTCGTTTTTGGGCAATTTTAGCTATGACGGCGATCGCGTTGAGTTCGCGACGCTGGCCCCGAGTTGGAGTCAGCTTCAGGTGAGTGTTCCTTTTCCTTTGACGGCGTTAACCCCGGAGACGGCGTTCGCTCAGGGACGACTTGCTTTAGATACGCCGGCGTTTGAGTTGCTTGAGGCTCTCAGTGAAGGTCAAGTCGTGTGGCTTGGCGGTGAGGGACAGGTGGATGTGGCGGCTCGCGTGGATCTGTTGGCGTTGACGTCAGGGGAGATTGAGCGGATTTTACAGTCGTTTGAGGTTGAGGGGGCGATCGCCTTGGATCAGGCCCAGGTTGAGGCGGCGGCTTTTCCTGAAGCGCAAACTCAGGTTGATGGGGTGATTCGCTTTAATGAAGAGCAACTCGATGTTGAGGGATTGCTGGCTCAGGTGGCGGATGGCTCGTTTCGTCTGGCGGGAACCTTACCTCTGTTACAGCCAAATCCAGACTTGGAACGTCCTCTGACGTTGAGGGTTGATCAGGGGGCGATCGCCTTAGCCGGACTCTATCGGGGTCAACTCGATGGAGCGATAACGGTCGCAGGAACGGCGTTAACGCCTGTGATTGGCGGCGGGATTGAGTTATCTCAAGGACGCGTCTCGGTTCCTGGGGGGGAGTTGGCGGCTGGGGGGGGAATCCTGGAGTCGTCAGGGACAAACTCAACCGCCACAAACTCAACCGCCACAAACTCAACGGCGACAAACTCAACTACGACAACGTCCCCGTTCATTACACCGGTTTTAGATGGATTTCGAGTTAGCCTCGGAGAAGATTTAAGGATTGTTAATCCGGTCCCGAGTTTTAATGCACAGGTGATGGGAGATGTGACGGTGAATGGGGTCATCGATGGGGATTTGGGGAATCTGGAACCTCAGGGGACAATTCGCGTTGAGGAAGGCCAGTTGAATGTCTTGAGTAGCGTCTTTTTTGTGACTCCAGGTCGTCCTCAGACGGTGACGTTTCTCCCGGAGGAGGGCCTATTGAATCCTCAGTTGGATTTACAGGTGTCGACTCTGGTGTCGGAACAACGCCGCAACCCCATGGCCGATCGCGATCGCAACAGTAATGAAGTCCCCGATACGACCATTCTCCCGCTACGTCAGTCACGCCAACTGTTGGTTAATATCACCATTGACGCCATGACGGAAGATGTCCTAGATGCCATTTTGGCGGATTCGGCTGATTCGTCGCAGCAGGTAACGGTTCAGGGGTTTGAGTCAAATCAGGCTTTGTTAGACACGGTGCAGTTGAGTAGTATCCCCAATCGCAGTGAGAATGAGTTGGTGTCTCTACTGGGGGGACAAGTTGTGACCACTATTGATGAGATTGGTCAGTTACGAGGGACGGAGTTTTTTGAATATGCGTTAGTTCGGTTTGTCTTGGAACCGGAGTTGACAAGACTTTTGGTGGATATCGATCGGGTAGCGAATCAAGCGGGAGCGGCGATCGGTTTAGATCGTCTCAGTGTGTTTCCCATTGGTCAAATTGAGGCGATTTATGAACTCAATGAGCGATCGCTGTTGGGATTGACCTATGATTATGGTCTCAGTGGCTTTTTACTGCAAGGGGGCCAAACAGAATCGGGAACCCCCGGCTTTGAGTCCATTGAACTTCGCTATGAGTTACGGTTTTAGAAGCCTAAACCCCGAAACTATGGCCGGGCCTATCGCCATCAAAGATTGGCTTAAGACATTGGAGTTCCCTCTTGCCTCTTGCCTTTTGCCTCTTGCCTTCCCCTCCTGGGAGGGGCAGGGGTGGGTTATGCCTCTTGCCTCTTGCCT
>OFEU01000321.1_pt1 | contig 34562 bp, 31 predicted proteins | sample 1521221 | NCBI WGS metagenome assembly OFEU01 (sample SAMN03766357, study PRJEB24113) | microbial mat metagenome | isolation source: enrichment culture HLUCC-O from microbial mat sample contains cyanobacterium... | reverse complement strand
CATGGGTAGGCTCATTTATCTGGCATGATTATACTACGGTTGTTCCCGCGATTCAACGTGAACGTTCACGTTGAATCAGAGATTATAGCAATCGAAGATTGCCTGATTGACACTCAGCAAGGATACTCTGAGTTGGAAGATAATCTGCTACCTCGGGCGACCACAAGGGTACGCCCCTACGTCCTTCCCCTCTTGGGAGGGGTGCCCGGAGGGCGGGGTGGGTTATGCCTCTTGCCTTCCCCTCCTGGGAGGGGCCAGGGGTGGGTTATGCCTCTTGCCTCTTGCCTTCTTTTCCCAAGTTTTTTTGTCCTATTCAGACCAATTTTTGCTATACAACGTGAGTCTTCTCGCGGGGGTAGATAAGGGGTAAATCTCTCGCCAGGCTCGCGATCGCGCCTCGATCGCTTGCCAATTCTCGGCGGCGAGATCCGAAGGCGCAAACAGTCCCGTTGACACCCCCACCGCCACAGCCCCGGCCTCAAAAAAGGCTGGGGCGCTTTCCTGGGTAACGCCTCCCGTGGGAATCAGGGGAATCCCCGCCAAGGGAACCCGTAAACTGCGCAAATACTGACTCCCTCCCATAGCAGCGATGGGAAACACTTTAACCGCTGTAGCCCCGGCCTGCCAAGCCTGGATAATCTCCGTCGGGGTTAAGGCGCCCGGAATCATGGGAACCTCAGCGGCGATCGCCATCTCCAACAGACTCTCATCGAGATGAGGACTAAAGAGAAATTGCGCCCCAGCGGCGATCGCCTCAGTCACCGCTTCCCCCGTCATAACCGTTCCTGCACCAATCTGAACCTCAGGGAACAACCGCCGCAGTCGTTCAATTAGAACCCCAGGGCGATCGCTCGTCCAAGTCACCTCCAGATAAGACAAGCCCCCGGCGATCGCCGCCGCCGCCATCCGTTCCCCCACCGCCACCGACGGCGATCGCATCACGGCGATCACTGGTTGTTGTTGTAAGCCCTCAAGCCATCGCCAATCCCTCACAATCCCCCTTACTCAATCTGCTGCAATTCTTACAATCCTGGACACATTAAGCGATCGCTCTCCTCAATAGTGGGATTCGTCGTCAAGTAATTATCGAGCCAATCACAGCCGAGGTCCATCAACGCCCCCACCTCTAACTCCTCGACGGACTCGCGCATCTCCTCTAGGGGATCAATATCCCAGAGAATCAGAGTGCGATCGGCACTCGCTGAGATTAACTTCTCACCATCGATACTGAAATCCAAGGCCCGAACCCAATTTTGATGTCCAGACAACGTTTTCAGCAACGTTCCCTCGAGATCCCAAAGACGTACCGTATTATCCTTACCGGCCGAAGCCAACACTTGACCATCTGGACTAAACGACGCATCCCAAACCCAGTCCATATGACCTTCGAGACTAGCGACTGGGGTGGTTGCAAACTGGCCATCCTGCCATTTCCAAACGCGAATCGTTTTATCGCCACTAGCCGTCGCCAAATGTTGACCATCTGAACTCAGACTCAAAGCATTAATCCAGCCATTATGAGCCTGAAACTCTTGCAGCAACTCACCCTCTAACGACCAAACCCTGATCCATCCGCCACCCCCGACGGAGACTAAGCCCTGATTATCGGGCAAAAATCCCACATCCGTCGCTTCCGACTCATGCACCTCATCAAACTGTTGTAGAATCTGCCCATCACTCAAGCGCCAGAGAATCAAACGCCGTTCAGCCCCCGCCGACGCCATCAACTCACCATTGTCAGACACCGCAAAATTTTTCACCGTGGCCTCATGGCCCTCAAATAACCGCAGCGGTTCCCGTCCCTCACCATTGAGTAACGCCGGTAAGTCCCACAATTGCAGAGTACCGTCATAGCTGGCCGTAATAATAAAGCGGCCATCCGTTGTAAAGTGAGACGATCGCATTCCCGAGGAATACTCAACAGTTTGCAGCAACTGCGCCCCATCTCCCTGCCAGATATTCAAGGTGGTATCGGCCACCGAAGCAATCAGATCATTCGGACTAAAGCGGACACCCTTGACCCCCGCGCGGTGGCCTTGGAGAATTTCCACCACAGCCCCCTCAATACTCCGCAAACGCACCGTCGCATCATCACTACCAGAGGCGATGGTGTTGCCGTCGGGAGAGAATTGCACGGTACGAACACTGGCATCATGACCGCTAAAGGTTTTCAAGAGAATCCCCTGAAGATTCCACAGTCGCACCGTATCATCATCACTTCCGGTCACCAGGGTTTTACCATCGGGGGCAAAACTGACACTACGGACCCAGTTACTATGGGCACGCAAGGTTTGGTAAGGCTGGCCATTGAGCCGCCAAATGATGACCGTGTTATCAGAACTTGCACTGGCGATATAGTTCCCATCGAGGGAAACATCAATATCCCAGACCTTATCACTGTGGCCCGCAAACATCTGAATCGGGTTCAGCGGTTGATCTTGAGCCAGAGGATTTTCCCGTACATTGACAATCTCTGGAATCTCAATCTCCTCAGCCATCACAGCCTCATCCTCGGCCGCATTGTCAGCGTCACCGCCCGCTATGGCCTCTGTCTCACCGCCTGCGGCCAGTAATTCCGCGAATGACCATTGTTTGACAAAGGTATCATGACCGGAGGTAAACATCGTGCTGCCATCAGCACTGAAAATAATGTCATTAACATCTCCCTGATGAGCCATAAACGAGGCGTGCAGGGTACCATCACTATCCCATAACCAGACTCGTCCATCGATATCCCCTGTGAGGATATAGTCTTGATTCGGGTGGACTCGTGCCGATCGCACACTAGCATCATGGGCTAAGCTATGCAGCAATTCACCCGTCTCAATGTCCCAAATTTTGGCCGTTCCATCTTGGGAAGCAGAAATGATGCGATCGCTGTCGGGAAACACTTCCACCCGCCGCACATTGTCATCATGCTCCAAGATATGTTTGACACTGCCATCAATGTTCCAAATCCGCACCGTATTGTCATCACTCGCTGAGACAATAAACTCTCCATTGGGCACATAACGAATGCGATTGATTTGGTCTTGATGGCCATTAAAGCGGTTTTTCTCCTGGACGTTATAGACCGCATCCCGCAGGGTTTCAAAAGTTTGCTCTTCGAGAGTGTCAGGGAAGTTTTGACCACTCTCCAAATTTGAGGCCGCTTGTACGGCAAATTGTAGGGCTTCCAAATCATCATCGGTAAACCGACGGGCTTGAGACAAGGCCACTAACGCCCGGACATTTTGCTCGCGGGCTAGGTTCCGCTGCTGCACCGCTTCCGCCCGCTCTTTCACCGCCACCACCGCTAAAACCAGCGTCACAACTAATCCTGCTGCAACCCCAGTAATAGCCGCCTTTTGACGTTTGGACTGTTCCTGACCACTGGCCAGAACATATTGAGTTTGCAAAGGAGTGGGTTTGGGGTCTTTACCTTCAGCAATTCCCAGCCATTGTTCAGCTTGTTTGAGGTCATCTCCCCGCAAGGCATAACTAGGATTGCGGTTTTTGCTGTCCCATTCTAAAGCCCGTTTTTGCAGCCGGGTATGGGCTTTGACATGGTCTAAATCCGTATCTAATGTCGATAGAAGTTTGGGAAAAGCCGCGTCGAATGTCTCGGGATCATCATAAAAGAAAATCCAGTTGAGTTTCGCCAGTTCTGGGTGAACTTCATCATACGAGACTTCTTTGTGAACAATGGGAACCAACCGTTTATTGTTGGCAACAGCATGGTCAACTTCTTCTCGGCAAACCTGTGATTTCACGGAATCTGGACTGAGGACAAACACAAAGTTATCCCCAGCTTCAATGCCCCGGTAAATTTCGTCACGCCAATCTGAGTTGAGGGGAATATTTTCCCAATCTACCCACACCTCTCGCTTAGCATCACAAAAAGCTTGATAGAGTTTTTGCACAAACTCTTTGTCGCGGCGGCAGTAGGAAATAAAAGCGTCCGTCATTGTTGATACACCTGATGTTAGTCAATAATCAAACCGATAATCAAACCGATTTAGTTTGCTGTTTTTAGTTTGTTTTTTGCAGCTTTGCAAAAGATTAAAACCCTCGAGTTTTCGACCTCAACAATATTAAAAAACCCGCATTCACCCTGTTTTGTTTGTTCAACACCTGAAGCCAGTTTTTCATGAAGTCCTTGAGGTTAAAATGACAAGCCCAATTGATGCCAGGTCAAAATCCTTGTCATCGAAGGGGATGTTTTACTCGTGCAATTTGCGTATCCAATACAGGGTTGATTTACCCAGAAATTGGCTCAAAGATTAGACCAGAAACAACACCCTAACAAAATCACTTGGAGACATAATGAATCCATAAATCTCCATCCGTCCCACAAACACGACTCATCATGCCGTAAGAATACGTCAACCCTTCCCCAGTCCGTTGGGTATCGTAGCCCCATTCATACCATTCTCCATAGGGATCATTGACAATCCAGCCGCGATCGTTATAGCCACGAATGACAATAATATGCCCTGATTTCGTAAACCAGCCATGAACAATAATCGGGTTCCCGGCGGCCAACCAATCTTTGACTTGTCCCCATTTTGCATCCGGTTGAAAGTCATCCTGATAGCCATAGGCGCGAATGACCTTCGCTAAATCCACAGGAGAATGACGAGATAAACCATTATCAAGACAGTATTGATACAGCTCATCTTCAAGTTGATCCCCCCATTGATTGAGCGGCGGATGGCCCAAATAGGCCAAACACATCGCCGCACAGGTCACATTACAAGACCCATGAGGATTATTGACGTTATCGAGTTGCGATAAATAGGGAACCGCTAGATTCGTCTCTTGAGGCGTTCCTGGACTCAGCGTTTGCGTTTCTGGAGGTTGAGGAGGATTACGCCAAAGGGTGACGAAATCAGAGCTTGCTTCGAGCAGTTCGGGATGGGTTCGCCCAAGTTCTTGTTCAAGATAGGCTAACGCCGCATCTTGATGAGAATGGCCTTGATAGTATTTAGCAACCTTGACTAAGGAAATGGTCATGATTCATGTTGAAAACGATTGGAACATCAAAACTGGAACATTAAAACAATGAATACAATTGATGACTTAGCCAGAGTTAACCGCCGGTAAGAGTTTCTGAACCACCGGCCAGAAGTGATCCCAGCCATTCAAGCCACCATTGACAGCACGACGAACTCCCTGCCAATCTTGAGCTAAGGCTCGTTGGTCAACTGAGCGTTCCCAGAAGTATTCCACCAGAATCCCCGCCGCGACATCGGGATCGAGGGCCAGTTCAGGGTTATCCACTAAAGAGACCCCCAACTTATCGCCGTAATGTTGATAGTTGGCCCGGCCGGTAATTTGGATAAAACCGCGTCCGTGGAAGCGAACCCCATCTCCAGGTTGAGTGTTGCCAAGATCCGATCGCCCCTCATACATCTCATGGAAATAACTGTTCCCCCCCCATTCGTTAATCGGTTGGAACCCAGCCGTTTCGACGGAGATTGTCGCTAAAGCCGCAACGAGGGTAGGTTGATTGAGGATACCTCGGGCTTCGAGTTTCTCAATCAGGGGCGGCAGATAGGTTTCGACGTCGGAGAGTTTCGCCCCCATCAGTTCGGCCGCAGTTTGCACGTCAATCCAACGACTGGTGTCGTTCATTAACGGGACTTCTTGGACTTCAATGAGTTTTTTGGCGAAGCTGGGACTAATTTGGTCTAAGGGCAGTTCAAAGGCGCGGGCAAAGCGTTCGATCGCATTTTTAGTATTTGGACCATAGAGGCCATCGGCTTTGTCATGGAGGACCTTTAACGCCCGTAACCGCACTTGAATTTGTTTAATGAGGGCGCGGTTTTTAGCCGCTTGGGTGAGCGTGAGGGTTTGGTTATTGGTGAGTAGATCCTGGAGTTTCAACTCAGCGGTGGGGCTGCTTTGGGAACTCGCAGTGGCGGCCAGGGTCGTCCCGTCAGGGAGTGGCGGCGATTGTCCAGGTTTGCCATCGACGTAGTGAATCCACAAATCGCCATCAGTCCCGCAGATATCTTTCATATCTTGGTAGCCATAGACAATCCCGGCCCCGCTGCTGTTGGTGTCGTAGCCGTTGGCAGTCCATTTACCATAAGGGTCGTTGATTAGCCAACCGCGATCGCAGTAGCCAATGATGGTCACAATATGCCCAGAGGCGGTAAACCAGCCATGAACAATACAGGGTTTACCTTGCTGCAACCAAGCTTTGACCTCTTGCCATTTAGCATCGGGCTGGAAGTCGTCCTGGTAGCCGTAGAGTTGGAGCAGTTGGGCCAAATCCGTGGGAGAGTGACGCGATAGGCCGCGATCGAGCATGAACTGATAGAGTTCATCTTCGAGTTGAACCCCACTCCCGTTAATGGATGGATGCCCAAAGTAGGCCATACACATGGCCACCGAGGTCACGTTACAGGAGCCATGGGGATTGTTGCTGTTATCGAGTTGGGTGAAAAAGGGAACCTTCAAACGAACCGAGCCATCGGGACGCACATAGCCCACCGGCGCAGGGGGAGCCGGCGTAGGCTCAGCGGCAGGTTTCGGGGGAGGAGGGGGTGCGGTGGGTTTGGCGGCGACTCCGGCGTAGACCACCTGGCTGGCAAAACGTTGTCCGACATTAGACATTTGCTGAGTCAATTGTCCTTGGGCCGTCGTCGCCTTGGCAGTGGCTTGGGATTGGTTGCGCCAAATGCGGATAAATTCTGAATTATCTGCCAGTAAGTCGGGGCGAACAGCTTCAATTTGAGCTTGTAATCGTTTTAGGGCTTTGACCTGGTGCGGCTCGTCTTTGTAATACTTAACAACGTTGACAAGGGAGATGCTCATGGGGAGTCCCTGGCGGATAGAAAGTGATGCCTTCAAGTCTATCCGATGAATCGATGTGATGTCACATAGATTTAGAAGTTTGTCAATTCCCCGTAAGGTAGAGTTGAACAAAAATAGCGACTCGATGGGGAGGGATGTTGTTACATCACCTCCGACGAGATCTAGATCTGTTGCACCTGGGTTCCGGGGTTGGCTTCGAGGCTGTCGCCATGGCGATCGCCGTCAGTATACGCCGCGAGGACCACATCACTGGTTTTCCCCCAAGCGATATGACCCTGGGCATCCAGGGCGATGGCCCCTAAATCCCGCTGATTTTCCGTAGCTTCGGCAAAGGATTTCTCCATGGCGGCCTGCAACGACATCCCATCACTGACGCGAATCACAATTTTTGCCGCCAGACATTCATCGATAATATCCTCACCAATTCCCGTGCAACTCACCCCCGCCAGGCGCGTCGCATAGTTCCCCGCCGGCATCGCTGAGTCGCTCACTCGGCCAATACGTTCAAAGCCTTTCCCCCCTGTGGAGGTTCCGGCGGCCAATTGTCCCTCGGCATCAAGGGCCACCACGCCAATCGTTCCCCGTCCAGCTTCATCATCCTCGACGGGTTCAGCAATGACATTAGCCATGCTACGACGGAAATTGTCCTGACGATCCTGAAGCCATTCCTGGAGTCGATTATCGGTGATAGGGTCACAAATGGGGATTTGCAGTTCGCGGGCCAACTCAGCGGCCCCATAATCCGAGAGGACGCGATCGCGTTCCTGTTGTAAATACTCGACTAACTCGATGGGATTTTTCAGTCGAGACACATTGATGACACCACTAAATTGTTGCCGAGTTCCATCCATCAGTGAAGCACTCATGCGAACCTGGCCATCGGATTGTAAAACAGACCCAGTACCGGCGTTGAAGCGAGGTTCATTTTCGAGTAACTGACAGCCTCGCACTACAGCGGCTTTAGCACTCTCTCCCGCCCGCAGCAAGCTATAGGTTTCGTCTAAAATGCCATATAACATCTGCCGCAAGGCCGCGACTCCTCCTTTGCCTTTCAAGGAACTGCCTGCACCACCATGAATAATTAATTTCGGTTGCACCATGGAACACTCTCTCATCCTGGGTAAATCTCCAACGCCGATTTTAAGGCTTTTTGAGGTGTGTCGAGGAGAAAGTCCCAAGACGGCATGGGTCTGTTAAGAGGAAATACATTTAGAGGAAATACATTGAAACCCTCTCGATGCAAAAGATTTCCTCCCAGTGCCGGTTTGGCTGGTGGCCAAGGTATGCTAAGGACAGATTTTTCCCACAGGCGAATGCAAATTCCAACGTTCCCCGAAGCTCAACACCCAATCGTCAAATCTCTGTTTCACCACAGCGATCGCGAACTCTTGACCCTCTATCAGCGCTACCCACAGGAGGGGAAATATTTTACGGCCCTGTTTTGTCGCTACAGTGCCATTGTCTATACCCTCGTCCATCATTCTGTCACCTCTCCGGTGCGGGCTGACTACCTGTTTGTGCTGATTTGGCAACGGATTTTCCATGAAATGCGATCGCTCGATCTCAATCCCAGTGCTGACGCCAATGACGACGAAACCGGAGAAGTCACTCTACAAAATTGGTTGATTCAACTGACGGCCCTATCCATTGATCAGGCTCAACTCCCCGAGGTTGAGTCCATTCAATACTCCCTAGACACGGCCCCTCCGCCCCTATGGTGCTATCTTCAACAGGCCCTCGATCTCCTCGATCCTCGATCGCGCCTGATGGTGGTGATGTCCCAAACCTTTAAGTGGAGTGAAACTCGCATTGCGGCCTATCTCCAAGCCGAAGGAGAACGACTCGCCCCCGCCGATGTGGCCCGCGAGTTACCCTCAGGCTATCGACAACTCGAAGCTAATCTCCCCGAGGACATTCGCGCCATTTACCTCGAAGCTGGCGATCGCCCCCTCGAATCCTCTAACCCCCAATTCTCCCCAGAACAGGTGTCCCAACACATCTCCTAAACCCAGATCCGACGCGAGAGCCTAGAGCAATTGAGCGATGATGATACCAATCTGCATGAGTCGACTAGCAGGCCTATCTCTATTGGCCCTGTTGTGGTTTCCCCAACGGCCAGCACTCGCACAAGAGTTAGAATCTCCCGATGCTGGTGTACGCATTGAACGCCGCCGGGATACCTCCACTCGCACTGACGCCGATCGCCGCTTGCAACAAGGCCGCGAACAACGCCGTCAAGGGAATTATCAAGCCGCGATCGCCCTCTGGCAAGAGGCCTTAGAGTTATACACTCAGATGTACGACTGGGGCGCAATGACCCAAGTCTATACCGAGTTAGGCTCAGCCTACGCTCAGTTGAATAATTTAAACCTGGCCCAGCAAATGTTTGAGGCCCAAGTCTCTCTGACGCGACAACGGGATAACCAACGGGCCTTAATGACGGGGTTAAACAATTTAGGAACCGTTCTCCTCCAACGAGGACAAATCGAAAGAGCGCAACAGGCCTTTGAAGAAGCCTTAGAGTTAGCCTCCGAGAGCAATGTGATTCGGGTTCTCGGCTTAACTCAGAGTAACTTAGGTTTACTCGAAGCCACTCAGGGTAACTATCGTCAGGCCATTTCCCTCTATGAACAGGCCTTGCAATATCGGATTCAGTCTCGGGATATTTCGGGCCAGGCCAATACCTTTAATCATCTTGGCGATGCCTATTGGGCCTTGGATGATTATGATAATGCGATCGCCAACTATGGGGCGGCGTTACGTCAAGTTCAAGGCCGAGAATCGGAGTTTGAGAACTATCTGCGGGCCGTGGACGGGTTGGCGATCGCCCATCGCTCAGTCGGCCGTTATCTGCGCAGTCAGGAACTCCTCGAAGAGCGGTTGCAACGAGTCCGCGAACGGGGCGATTTGCGCGAAGAAATGAACAGCCTCGTGGCCTTGGCTCAACTCTATCAAACCGCCGGAGAACGCCAGGAGGCCATTCGCTTCTATAGTGGCGCGATCGCCGTCGCCGAAGAATTAGACGATATCCGCGCCGTTTCCGCCCTAGAGAACACCTTGAGTCGATTAATCCGGCTGCCGAGTTCCCAAGAAAATTAGAGGCCTATTTGAAAGAACGGCCAAAGGGAAATAGAGCCAGTTGGATCAGTTTGATATGCTGTTTGGCAAAGGGAAGCCCAATAATGGTAATCGCCAGAATCGCTGCGTGAATCAGATGGGAAATGGCAATTTCCCAACCAAACAGCAGAATCCAAATCACGTTGAAAACAGTTTTGAGGACACTATTGGGATTCTCGTCTTCGACAATTTTCCGGCCGAAGGGGGTCATGGTGGCAAACCCTAATTTAATAGCTTGTAGGCCCAGAGGAATGCCGATAATGGTTAGACATAACCCCAGTCCGCCGATGATGTAACCGATACCCGACAACAAGCCGCCGAAGATTAACCAGATGACGTTACCAATAAGGCTCATGGTGATTCAGGTTGAAGAAGGTTTTTAGCGTAAGCTCTTAACTGTATCATAGCGAGATTTCCCGAAATTCACTGATGGACGAGCAAACCGCCCGCAATTTTATCCTCGATCAAGGCATGGCCTTACAAGAACAGCGTAATCCTAATGCGTTCTTGGTTTTATTGCAGCAAGGCAAGTCACCGGTTCCTGGACAAATGACCTCGCTGTTATTGGCGTTGAAGATTCTCTATCAATCCTTACAGGGAACCTCGACGATTGATCGTCCTCTGGCCTATGCACTGTACCGTTTGGCTCGTGACAGTCGTTACTATTTTGAGCAGGGCCGCCGCAACGGTGTATCCTGGTCTCCATTGTTAATTGCCGATTTAGACCGTTTAGATCGCTTGGTGGGTAGTATCCTCTCGGGAGTCTGGCAGGATTAGGCAAGAGGCATAACCCACCCCTGGCCCCTCCCAGGAGGGGAAGGCAAGAGGCATAACCCACCCCGCCCTCCGGGCACCCCTCCCAAGAGGGGAAGGACGTAGGGGCGTACCCTTGTGGTCGCCCTCTCCCGGCAAGAGGCTTTTTCTGCTAATAGGCTTACAAATCAGCTTGGACGGTGGCAATGTCTTCGACTAGCATGAGGGACAATTGGCCCAACACCGGATCTTCGCCGTCTTGTTCTGTGATTTCGAGCCAGTAGCCAAAGCGATCGCCTCGCCAGAGTTGGCCCCGCCGAACTGTTGTCCCCTCCTCGGAGACGGGCACTGTGTAATCATGGACTAGCTCAGCATTGCGATAATCTTGATAGAGATCTAAGCCGTAGATTCCTCGCAAGGCTTCGACGAGGCGATCGCTCGTCACCCCATTGCGATAGTCTAAAATCTCAATCCATTCACTGCGAATCCGAGTTTCTCCAACTCCTAACCCTCGCTCGGTGGGTAAGGTTTTGGAGGCGACGAAGGTTAACCGTTGTCCCGGAATATCACTACGACTGACTCGTAAACTCCCTCGCCGGCCATCAGGAAGTAGGGGATTCGTATAAATCCAATTGGCCACCTCCTCGACCGATTCCCCCGGAAGAGCCAAACTTGGCATTGGGGCCAGCAACAGCCCGGCGATCGCACTGCTGACAAGTCTTGCCACTGTTGTCCTCATTCTCCTATGGCCTCTCTCCATTGGTCAATCCGTGCCAAAACACGCTCAGTTAACTGACAATCGCAGACATCAAACCATTCAATCTCAGGATAGGCGCGAAACCAGGTTCGCTGGCGCTTGGCAAATTGGCGCGTATGTAACACCGTTTCGGCCATCGCCTCATCTAAGGACAACTCCCCTCGTAGATAGCGTCGTATCTCCCCATAGCCAAGGGTCTGTAATAAGGGTAAATCATCGCCGTAGCGATCGCATAAGTCTTTCACTTCCTCGACGAACCCCATCGCCAGCATCTGCTGGGTTCGCTGCTCAATTCGTTGCCCCAAATACTCTGGATCGGCGTGCAGTCCTAGGTGTAAAATAGGATACCCTGGCGGGTTTTCCCCTTGCTGCTCGGACAGAGGACGACCGCTGACATAAAACACCTCTAACGCCCGTAAGCTGCGACTGGCATCGTTGGGATGAATCCGTTGACTGGCCCGTTTGTCAACCTGTTGTAACAGTTGGTAACACTGCCGTTGACCGAGTTCCTGAAGCTGCGATCGCAACTGAGGCTGAGGGGCAATCTGGGGCATCCGCAAGCCGCGCGTGATGGACTTAATATAGAGTCCCGTCCCCCCCACCAGCAACGGCGGTGACGCAGGCGCACTCTGATGCTGCTGCGTAATCAGCTCCTGGGCCTGTCGTTGATACTGCCCCATGGTAAAGGTTTGCCGAGGATCGCAGCAATCGACAAAATAATGGGGAACCTGCTGTCGTTGCTCAAGACTCGGCTTCGCCGTGCCGATGTCAAACTCCTGATAGACTTGGCGGGAGTCAGCACTGAGAATCACCGAGCCGAACCGTTGCGCTACGGCGATCGCCAACTGCGATTTTCCCGTGGCTGTCGCTCCACAAATAACGATTACCCCACTCACCAATTCTCTCCCCGCAAACTCAACAAATTTTAGTATATCCAACCCCCACCTTAATTTATCCCCAAATTGGTCTAAACGCGCCGTCAACCATTTTGTGTTAGAATTTTGGTGATTTTTGTCATTAATCAGAAAATCTAAGGGGGTACACCCCCTATCGTGTGGAGCAATTTGTCATGACTAGTAGCTACAGTGCCGATCAAATCCAAGTTCTAGAAGGGCTGGAGGCGGTTCGCAAGCGACCGGGGATGTACATCGGCTCCACCGGACCGCGAGGCTTACATCACCTCGTCTACGAAGTGGTCGACAACGCCATTGACGAAGCCCTGGCCGGCTACTGTACGCATATCGAAATTGATATCCTCGCCGATGGGTCCGTCAGCGTCACCGACAACGGCCGGGGGATTCCCACCGACGTTCACTCGAAAACGGGACGCTCGGCCCTCGAAACGGTTATGACGGTCCTGCACGCCGGCGGCAAGTTTGGCGGTGGGGGCTACAAAGTCTCCGGTGGACTTCACGGTGTCGGGGTATCGGTGGTCAACGCCCTCTCGGAATGGGTCGAAGTGACCGTTTGGCGTGAGAAAAAAGTCCATGTTCAACGCTACGAACGGGGCAAACCGGCATCGGAGTTGATGGTCAAACCCAGCCCCGACAAGCAACGTACCGGAACCTCGGTTCGCTTCTTACCCGATCGCGATATCTTCGTCACCACTGGCATTGAGTTTGATTTCAATGCGATCGCAGCCCGGATTCGCGAACTGGCCTATCTCAACGCCGGCGTGCGTATTACCTTCACCGACAATCGCCTCGACCTATTACGGGCCGAGGAACCCCGCGTTGAGACCTATTTCTATGAAGGTGGGATTCGCGAGTACATTCAATATATGAATCGCGACAAAGACCCCCTCCATGATGAAATCATCTACGTGGAAGGGGAACGAGATGGTGTCGTCGTCGAAGCCGCCCTGCAATGGTCGGTCGATGCCTACAGCGATTCCCTCCTCGGGTTTGCCAACAACATTCGCACCGTCGATGGTGGGACTCACCTCGAAGGCCTCAAATCCGTCCTGACGCGGACGATGAACGTCACAGCCCGCAAACGCAACAAACTCAAGGACAATCAACCCAATTTGGGAGGAGAAAATATCCGCGAAGGCTTGACGGGGATTATTTCCGTCAAAGTCCCGGACCCTGAGTTTGAGGGACAAACGAAAACGAAGTTAGGTAATCCTGAGGTGCGGGGGATTGTCGATTCCCTGGTGGGGGAAGTGCTGACGGAATATCTGGAGTTTCGTCCCAATGTAGCTGATGCAATTCTCGAAAAGGCGATTCAGGCCTTCAACGCCGCCGAAGCCGCCCGTCGCGCCCGCGAGTTGGTGCGCCGTAAGTCGGTGTTGGAATCCTCGACGTTACCGGGGAAACTGGCTGATTGCAGTTCTAAGGACCCCTCGGAATCGGAGATTTTTATTGTTGAGGGGGACTCCGCTGGTGGCAGTGCCAAACAAGGACGCGATCGCCGCTTCCAGGCTATTTTGCCGCTACGGGGGAAAATCCTCAACATTGAGAAAACTGACGATGCCAAGATTTATAAGAACAATGAGGTGCAATCTCTGATTGCAGCCTTGGGATTGGGCATTAAGGGCGAAGATTTCGATCTGTCTCAGTTACGCTATCACCGCATCATCCTTATGACTGACGCCGATGTGGATGGGGCGCATATTCGCACCCTGTTGTTGACCTTCTTCTACCGTTATCAGCGGGATATGGTGGAACAAGGTTTTGTCTATATCGCTTGTCCACCGCTGTATAAGGTTGAACGGGGCCGCAGTCATCAGTATTGTTACAGCGATCGCGAACTGCAACGCCATCTCAATGAACTCCCGAGTAACGCCAATTACAACATTCAACGTTTTAAAGGGTTAGGGGAAATGATGCCCACTCAGCTTTGGGATACCACTATGAACCCGGAAAGTCGCTTGTTGAAACGGGTCGAAATTGAGGACGCAGTGGAAGCCGATCGCATTTTCACGGTCTTGATGGGAGATAAAGTCGCCCCACGCCGTGAGTTCATTGAAACCGAAGGGCCAAAACTCAATCTCAACGATTTAGATATCTAGCCTGTTGCCTCTTGCCTCTTGCCTCTTGCCTCTTGCCTATCCCCTGTTCCCTTCCCCCCAAAGAAAGCGCCCCGACTAGAGTTTATCTAGCCGGGGCGCGTGTTGTGATCTCAACTGGTCTAGAGAAGAGATTGAGGAAAACGACTATTCGCCGAGGGTGTTGCGTTGGTACACATCCAAGCTGTAAGCGGGGACGCGCTCACGATAGTCGGTCTTTTGTCCGGTGAAGGCTTCGGCGTAGCGATCGAATCCTTCTGAGTTCCAATTCCGTTCGTGGATGGGCTTGGTTTGTTCGCCTCGGAAGTAGGCTTGGGTTCCTAAGACGGCAACGGCTGCCCAGCCGGTGAATACTAATGCAATGATAAACAAAGTCATATTGGTTTCTCCTATGTGAGTGTCTTTATGTCGGTGTCTTACCGCGTTCTGTTAACCATTATAACGCTTTGTAAAACTTTGTAAAGTTTGCTTGACGCAAAAAAGGTGGTGATATCCGCAATCAACCCCTAACCCTGGGTTGATTACGAGATTCGCGACTCCACCGTCATTGTTCTTGGGGCCTGTTGTTCTCTTTGCACTTACTGGTAATATGTATATATGTATTTATGTAATGCCATGACATCCCAATCATCTTCCGCCAACCGGACTAGCCATTGTCTTCTTACGGAAATCTCCCCAGAAGCCCTCGGTATCATTGCTGAGTTCTTTAAAACCCTCTCTGAGGTGAGTCGCTTACAGATTGTCTGTAGCCTTAAACAAGGGGAGAAAAATGTTTCGGAGATTATTCAGTCTACGGAACTCGGACAAGCTAACGTCTCTAAGCATCTCAAGATTCTCTCTCAGGCGGGACTCGTTGAACGCCGACAACAAGGGGTTAATGTCTATTACCGCATCGCCAATCCCGTGGTGTTCTCCCTCTGTGACCTGGCTTGCGATGTGTTAGCGCTTCACCTCGAACAGCAAAGTCAATCCTTTGAATCGATGAAGCTTCTCAAAAATTCCTTCTGATTTATCGGATTCAACGGATTCGTGCTATCTTATAACTAGACAAGCAAGCGTTCAGTTAATGGCGAACTGCTTTTGGGGGTCAACTCATCATCTCAGCACAATTGACAGATAAACTAGGACTTGCAGGCTCGATATAACCCCTATCAATAAGGCATTAATCTGCTTGTAGTAGTTTGGTTTGTACTGTCTGCTGCCTACTGTTGTTTTTTCTTTTCGTTCTTAAATCAACTATGCTATTTCGTCAACTCTTCGACCCGGACACGTCCACGTATACCTACCTCATCGCCGATGAGGAGACTCGCGAGGCGGTTCTCGTCGATCCCGTTCTCGAACAACTCGAACGGGATCGACAACTGCTCAAAGAACTGGATCTGACGTTACGCTATGGCTTAGAAACCCACGTTCACGCCGATCATATTACGGGGACCGGAAAACTGCGTGAACGAACCGGATGTCAGGGGGTTGTCCCCGAGAACGCTGAAGCCAGTTGTGCCGATCGCTTCATTAAAGATGGCGAACAGTTACCCCTCGGAGACGTCAAAATCGAGGCGATCGCCAGTTTGGGCCATACCGACAGCCACATGGCCTATCTCGTCAATGGAACCCACCTGCTCACCGGCGATTCCCTACTGATTCGTGGTTGTGGACGGACAGACTTCCAAAGTGGTGACGCCGGAACCCTCTATGATGTCATCACCCAGCGCTTTTTCACTCTTCCTGATAGCACCCTCGTCTATCCTGGCCATGACTACCGAGGTCGCACCGTCTCGACGATTGGCGAAGAAAAACGCCATAATCCTCGCTTCGTGGGTCGCGATCGCGCCGAGTTTATCGAACTGATGGCAAACCTGAACCTACCCAATCCCAAGAAAATTGCCGAGGCTGTTCCCGCCAACCAAAGCTGTGGTAACGTGCCTGCCTAACTAATGGATATCATTTGGATTCTCGGACATATCTTAGCCCTCGGGATTGGCATTAGTCTCGGACTCCTCGGCGGAGGCGGCTCGATTCTGGCGGTTCCTATCCTCATGTACGTCATGGGGTTGCCGCCCAAAGAGGCGATCGCCGCTAGTTTATTCATCGTTGGCACCGTCAGCTTGCTGGGACTGATTCCCCACGCCAAGGCCGGCAATGTTAGCCTCAAACTCGCCCTCACTTTCGCCCCAGCGGCCATGGTGGGGGCTTACGCCGGGGCTAAACTTGCCGAACTTCCCGCCATTACCGAAACCATACAAGTGGTGGCCTTCGGTATCGTCATGCTCCTGGCCAGCATTTTGATGATTCGTAAGGGACAACGCAAAGAAGGCAAAGCTGAGCCGGTTGAACCGCCTCTCTCGCCCCCCAAATCCCCCTCTCTCGGCAAAATCTTGATGATTCCCCTCGAAGGACTCTTAGTGGGGATTATCACTGGTTTTGTGGGCGTTGGTGGCGGCTTTGCGATTATCCCAGCCCTGGTGTTGTTGGGCGGCACACCGATGAAGGAGGCCATTGGTACCTCGCTGCTGATTATTGCCTTTAAGTCGGCTACCGCCTTTCTCGGCTATTTAGACCAAGTATCCCTCGATTGGGTACTGATGATTTCCTTCACCTTAGCGGCAACTGTGGGAACCTACGCCGGTGCCATCTTGAGTCATCGTCTTGATGCCTCTCACCTGCAAAAAGCCTTTGGTTACTTCGTGTTAGCCGTCTCGATTTTTGTCTTAATTCAACGTTAGTCGAGTTTGGGGCGAATCTCCTCTAACAAGCCTTCACAGGCATCGAGGAGGAGATCAATCACGCGATCAAAGCCTTCTGCACCACCATAGTAGGGGTCTGGTACTTCCTTGATGCTATGATGACGGCAAAAATCGCACATCATGCGTACGCGATCGCCATAGATTCCTTGGCGATCGAGGGCCATAATCCCGGCATAGTTATCGCGATCCATGGCCAAAATCAGGTCAAATTGCTCAAAATCCGCTGGAATAAATTGGCGGGCTTGTCCTACTAACTGAATGCCTCGCTTCTTTGCCGCTGAGCGCATTCGGGCATCAGGAGGACTGCCAATGTGATAACTCGAGGTTCCGGCGGAGTCACAGATAATTTGGTCCTCAAGCCCGGCCTGGGCCACTAAGTGGCGCATGATATTTTCGGCAGAGGGCGATCGGCAAATGTTGCCCAAACAGACAAAGAGTAAATGATATGCCATCGTGGTTGCGATCTGTTGCGATTGTGCCATCTAAGGCTGAACGGAGGCTTGGGAGTCTCCCAGAACAGAAACCCCATCAAGCCTCCCAGGGCAGCCTTGATGGGGTCAGAAGACCCAGGAAACCCTAGATCCTACATTCCGGGGAGATTGAGGCCACCGGTGAGTTCTTCCATCTTCTCGCGCATGGTAGCGGTGGATTTGCTGTAGGCATCCTGCATCGCTTCGGTGACGAGGGCCGACACCGCTGCTGCCCCTTTGCCGAGGGCTTCTTCCGAGACTTCGGCCCGTCGGGGTTCTTGGTTGCCACTGAGGACAACCGTCACTTGGCCATCACTCGACTGGCCGGCAATTTCTAACAGATCGAGTTCTTCTTGAAGACGTTTTGCCCCTTCTTGAACTTCTTGGGCTTTTTGGAAGGCGGCAGCAAGTTCTTTCATCTTGCCCAAGCCAAATCCAAATCCTTGTCCTTGTTGTTTAGCCATCGTGCTTAAAAGTCTCGCGTCAAATTAATTACAAGTACGACTCATTGTGCCATCGCAGCGCCTCGGTTACAAAAAATCGCTGACATCCTGGTCAAACTCGCCTAGGAGTTTGACTTCAAGTTGCAGTTGCACATCCCACACCTGTCGCACGGTTTCCCGGACATGACGAATGACGGCGATCGCATCTTGAGTGGTCCCATGGCCGCCATTGAGGATGAAATTGGCGTGTTCATAGGCCACATGGACACCTCCGACACGATACCCCTTTAAGCCCGCTTGTTCAATCAACCAGCCGGCGGCTTGGGGCTTGGGATTACGGAAGACACTCCCACAACTGGGGCGGTGATAGGGTTGGGTTCCATGTCGTTGTTTGAGATGCTTATCGGTGCGCTGTCGGACTACAGCGGAGTCCTCCCCAGGCTGCAATTGTAAGGTTGCTTGTAACACCAGACGGGATGAGCCTTGTAGGCAAGAGGTGCGATAATTATAGGCTAGGGCCGAACGAGGCAGGGTGACGATCTGACCGTCGGGTTCTAAGACCTCAACCTGACGTAAACTGTCGGCTAGACAACTGCGGTGAGCGCCAGCATTCATGACCACTGCCCCACCAACCGTCCCCGGAATGCCGACGGCCCACTCGAAACCACTGATACCGTGGTTCGCGAGTTGCCAGGCTAATTTGGGCAAGGGGAAGCCCGCCGCTACGGTCACTTCTCCTGAGACCTCATCGAGATGCAACTCCCGTAGATAGCGGGTACTGACGACTAATCCTGAAATGCCGCGATCGCCAATCAGCAGATTCGAGCCAGCTCCGAGAAGGGTCACGGGGAAGCCTTCGGAACTGGCCCAATTCAACGCTCCATAGATGTCGTCTAAACGACGTGGCGCTATGTACCACTCAGCCGGCCCTCCCACCCGTAATGTGGTCATTTTCGCTAGGGGAATTTGACGGTATACCGGACATTTCGCACCCAGGATATGAATGGGGGTGCGATCGCTCGAGTTCATTGATAGTGGCGGGCTTGAAGGAGAAAACATCATCATCGCTCAGAGGTGGCTAGGAACGGGAAGATTGCACGGGATCATGCTCACGTTCGACTTGGCGATGCCAGTCTAGTAAATCGGGAACGATCCCGTTGAGATCACCTGCACCTAAAAATAACGCTAAGTCGCCAGGTAGGAGAAAATCACGGAGAAAGTGTTTTAAATCCGCTAAGGTCGGCTGAGCGTAAACTTGATGGTGGTGTTCGGCGATCGCCGAGGCCAGATGCTCGCTACTGACACCGGGAATCGGGGCTTCTCCGGCGCTGTAAACTGGGGCAATGATGACCTGATCGGCTTCAGCAAAGACCGTCGCAAACTCCTGGATGAAGGTTTGGGTGCGGCTGTAACGGTGGGGCTGAAAAATGGCCACCAGCCGTTGGCTCGGGTGCCCTGAGCCGTCTACTTGAAGACGGGCTGCTGAGAGGGTTGCCGCGATTTCACTTGGATGATGGGCATAGTCGTCGATGAAGCGAATTTCATTGGCAATCCCGAGCAGTTCAAAACGACGTCTAGCACCTTGGAAGCTGCTTAGGGCTTGAGCGATCGCGTCAAACTCTAGTCCGAGCGATCGCGCCACAGCAATGGCCGCTAAGGCGTTACTGAGGTTATGTTTTCCTAACAATCCTAGGTGCAGATCTCCGAGCTGGGTTCCTCGCTCCCAAATTTGCGCTCGGGTTCCCTGGGCGGACATTTCCAGGTTGTCGGCACTATAGTCGGCTCCCTGGGTGGGATCTAGACTGTAGGTGATATCGGGTTTGAGGCGATCGCGGACGACCTCACAATCAATACAGCCAATGGTGGTTTGACAGCGTTGGGCGAAAGTGCGGAAAATGCCCGTTACTTCCTCTAAGCTTTCGTAGCGATCGGGATGATCTAGTTCAATATTGGTAATTACCCCCAGCCGCGATTGAAACTTCACCAGGGAACCATCGGATTCATCGGCTTCGGCCACCAGATAGGGGCTGCTTCCGAGGCGAGCGTTTCCTGACCAGGCTTCGACTTCACCCCCCACGATAATGGTCGGATCGAGACCCGCTTCGAGGAGTAGATAGCCAATTAAACTACTGGTGGTAGTTTTGCCGTGGGTTCCGGCCACCGCGATGCTGTGGTGGGTTTGGATCAGAGCTGCCAGGACATCAGAGCGATGAAAAATCGGACAGCCGAGGGCAACCGCCGCTTGATATTCAGCATTATTGGGGTTAATCGCCGTTGAGCAAACCACCTGAGGCAGACAGTTATCGGGAAGGTCAACAGCCCGAGACTCTCGGGCTACCTCAGTGCGAAATACGTCCAGATTTTTGGCGTCTTGCTCCCAGAAAATATGAACACCGAGTTCTTGCAGTCGTTGGGTAATGTGATTGGACTTGAGATCCGAACCGTAGACTCGAAGCTGGCGCTTCGCTAAAACATAGGCGAGAGCAGACATGCCAATTCCACCGATGCCGATGAAATGAAATGGCTTGCCGCTGAAATCAACAGAATCCGGCATTTTCGCTCCTAACACACCACACCGTACCGATAACACGCGACATCATATCAGGTATTGTTATTTTGCGATACGACTTTGAACAAATTGAACACCATCGATCTGACCGAGATGGGCAAGAGATGACCCATCAGATGTAAGCATCAGTCTTTGGAGCGGGAAATGGAACTGCCTTGGCTCAAGGACAACTTCCGGGGTTGACGGCTATGATATCCCGTCGTGACTCAGACCCCAAATCGCGGTTGACCGTAGGGAGTTGTCTGCCCCCCCATCGCCCCCCGCTTCACTTGACCCGCTTCACCTTAATGATCTCGGTCCTAAGCTGGCTTGGGCGGCTACGGTCATCCCAAGTAGCCTTCATCACCTTGGCGAGTCAATCAGAGTAATTTGCTGCTCTCTAGTCCCTGACCTCAGTAAAAATGATCGGGAAACGGACAGGCTTTGCGATATGATGAGAGGCGCTACCCAGACTTACCAGAGTACTACCGCCATGTCTTAAGAGCTAGGTGGTTGGAGAATGGTAAGGAGAGCAGATAGGATAGCAGACAAGCCCGATAGTCATGCTGTATTGGGCTGGTAGATGTAGGTCAAAGTCACCGAACTGCGTCACGAAAATTTCATAACGACTTGTTGACCCCAGGCACTCAGATGCAGTGTCGTTTGGGACATCAACTGGATTAAAAACTGCCTGTAGAGGCGATCAAACGAGAGCGATGACCCGTCTGGTTACACAGCGGCCTGTTTGGCCTCCCGTTTGTACTCGTTCTCAACGATGCAGGACTCTCAGTCTGTCAAGTCAGTCTGTCAAGATTGATGATCTGTGAGCGAGCATTATAGCTCGATTGTAACGTCAAGCCCGTTTATCGATTTGGTGGGCGATCGCTGTTAGGAGGAAACAAGGTGATTAGAGTAGCAATTAATGGTTTTGGACGTATTGGACGCAACTTTTTGCGTTGCTGGTTAACCCGTGAAAATAGCGGGTTAGAAATTGTGGGTGTTAACGACACCTCCGACCCGAAAACCAATGCACACTTGCTCAAGTATGACACCATGCTGGGGAAGTTAGACGCAGAGGTCAGTTGCGATAGTAATTCGATTATTGTCAATGGCAAGACGATTAAATGCGTCAGCGATCGCAATCCCCTCAATCTCCCCTGGAAAGAGTGGGACATTGATTTAGTCGTCGAGTCTACGGGGGTGTTTGTCACCGAAGAGGGAGCATCCAAGCACTTGCAAGCCGGAGCCAAAAAGGTTCTGATTACCGCTCCGGGCAAAGGTGGTGAAATCGGCACCTATGTGATGGGGGTTAACCACGAAACCTATAAACACGAAGACTACAATGTGGTCAGCAACGCTAGTTGTACCACCAACTGTCTAGCTCCTGTGGTCAAAGTTTTGCATGAAAACTTCGGTATCATCAAAGGAACGATGACCACCACCCACAGCTACACCGGAGACCAACGGCTACTCGATGCCAGCCACCGGGATGTCCGTCGCGCTCGTGCCGCTGCCATGAACATCGTTCCCACCTCAACCGGTGCAGCGAAAGCCGTGGCCCTGGTCATTCCAGAAATGAAAGGGAAGCTCAACGGGATTGCCCTACGGGTTCCTACCCCCAACGTCTCGGTTGTTGACTTAGTGGCTCAGGTTGAGCGTAAAACCTTTACCGAGCAATTGAATGAAGTGCTACATGGCGCGGCCAATGGTTCCATGAAAGGCATTCTTGGCTATAGCGATGAGCCGTTGGTTTCCTCGGATTACAAAGGTACCAATGAGTCCTCTGTGGTGGATTCGAGTCTTACCCTAGTGATGGACGGAGATCTCATCAAAGTTGTCGCTTGGTATGACAACGAATGGGGCTATAGCCAACGGGTTGTCGATTTAGCTGAACTCGTGTCCGAGAAGTGGGCCGGCTAGCCACTGCTAGGGTTTGAGGGTCATTAGGACGCCTCATAGTGTTCAGTTAGACTATTAAGACACTATTTCCATGAAGGGAGGCGGCCGTTTTGACCGCCTCCCTTCATGGCGAACGGTTCCCCCTCCGGATAAGAATCATGAATCCCATCAACTTTTTTTGCCCGATTGAAGCCAGTGGTCACCTCAAGCATTTACTTCCGCTTTACCTGGCCCAGATTCTCAGTCCCACCGACGATCCCGTTGCCATTTTCCTGATTATTCTAGCCATTATGTTGGTGGCGCCGCTTTTATTTGAGCGGTTTAAAATGCCTGGTATTATTGGGCTCATTTTAGCGGGAGTTGTGGTGGGTCCTCATGGCTTAGGAGTTCTAGAACTCGATAGTACTATCGACCTATTAGGAACAGTTGGCTTATTATTTTTAATGTTTCTAGGAGGACTAGAAACTAGCCTAGAAGATTTGCGGCAGAATGCAAAAGGAGCAATTAGTTTTGGCTTGGCGACCTTCTTATTCCCGATGGCGATCGGAACAGCCGCTATGCTCATGCTGGACTATTCCCTACTAGCTGCAATTCTCATCGCCTCAACCTTTGCCTCTCATACCTTGGTTGCTCTACCGGTGTTGAGTCGGCTGGGGATCATGAAATCGCGGGTGGTGACCTCGACCCTTGGGGCGACTCTGATTACCAATGTTTTAGCCCTATTGGTTTTAGCCGTTGTGGTTCGAGCCGAAGAGGGAGAACTAACCCTAGCATTTTGGTTATTTCTAATTCCTTCACTGATTATTTATACCTTTGCCACGTTATGGGGCATCCCCAAACTAGGTCGTTGGTTTTTTATTAAGTTTGGCCGTGATGAAAGAGCCGAATTTATGTTTGTCTTAGCGGCCCTGTTTGTAGTTTCCTATTTAGCCAACTTAATCCAAATTGAACCAATTGTCGGGGCCTTTTTAGCCGGGGTTGCCATTACACCGTTGGTTCCCCAGCTCAGTCCACTGATGAATCGGATTCAGTTTATCGGCAATACTCTGTTTGTACCCTTTTTCCTGATTTCCGTCGGGATGTTAGTAGACCCGATGATTTTGATCGACAAGCCTGAGGCCTTGCTGGTGGCAGGGGTGATGGTTGGGGCAGAAGTCGCGAGTAAATTTGCGGCCGCTTGGGGGACAGGCTGGTTTTTAAAGTGGTCAGGACCCGGTCGTATGGTGGGTTTTGGCTTATCTATGGCTCAGGCAGCGTCTACCTTAGCGGCAGCAACAGTTGCCCTGGACATTGGCTTAGTAGATGAGGAGACCGTCAATGGGGTGATCATCATGATTTTGGTCACCTGTGTCGCCTCGCCCTGGATTACGGCTCGCTGGGGGGCGCAATTGGATACGCCTCAAGCACAGTTGTCGGAGTCTAGGGAGAGTAGCCGTACACAAAACAGATGGGGGACAAGAATTTTAGTGCCGGTGGCCAACCCCAATACAGAAGATAGACTGCTGCAATTGGCGATTATCTTGGCCAAGCGGCAAGAAGGAACCCTGCTACCGCTGCATGTCCTATCCGATCGCGGGGGGCCTGTGTCCTCGGCGGCACGCGAGGGGCAAAAACGGCTTTTAAGTGCCGCCGAGATGATTGCTCATGGGGCGGTGGCGGCCGTTGAACCGATTGCTCGGGTGGATGATTCTATCGACTGGGGGATTCTCCGAGTTGCCCAGGAGCGCAATGCGAGTCTAGTCATTTGTGGTTGGAAAGGCTATTCTACCTATCGCGAAAATTTCTTTGGCAGTGTCATCGATAATGTTGTTCGTCAATCCCATGTTCCGGTTTTAGTCTCTCGCTTTCCCAAACCCCTCGAAAACATACAACGGGTACGATTAGCGCTCACCGATGCTCAGGTGGCCTCGCCTCTATTTCAGCCGACCTTGAAGTTAGCGCAGTCGGTAGCCGATGAGTTGAAAAGTGATTTAGCGATTCTACAGGTGCTTCCGAGTCGTGCCGAATCGCCACAGGTTGACTTATCTGAGCTGAAGCCGGATGTGGAGTTGGAGGTCAAGCGTGGCGGCTTAGTGGTTCAGGTGATTACGGTCTTAGAACCGAACGATTTGTTGGTGTTGATTGCCGGTAAAAATCGTGCCGGTGGCCCGGCCCTAGGCCGGGCCGCAGAAATGATCGCCCGCAGTCAACCGAAGTCCTCTATGGTGATTCTTCATTTTCCCGAAGAAAGGGAGGAGAGTTGAGCTGTGATGGTTGATAGGGCGACGGTTCTGGGGTCTCTTGCTTATGTCTCTACAAAAACCGCCGTAAATCAAAGCCATCGGGATCAGGTTGATCGGGGTTGGCTTCAAACGTCAATAGTAACAAGAGGTGTTCCGTATAGTCGATCACCCCTCGTAATTCCCCTTGCAAAATTTCTAATCCACCATTGGCATATTCCTCGAAAATGGCCACCCGTTGGGCTTCCGCCTCAGCATTGCTCGGGGAGAGAATCTTTGCATCTTCCGTCGAGACGATCGCCAACAATTGAATCAGGCGATCATAGCCTCGGGAAATAAAAATATCGAGGGCGACTGGGGTCGGTTCTCGGCTGACGGCGGCCCCAATGGGCGATCGCCGCTGACGTTTCGCCCCCAAGGCCGCCGCAAAAGCCAAAATATCAGCATAGGTGGGGAAGGGAGCTGTCGTCAGGTCTCCTTGACGTAGCAGCGATCGCACCAAATCCGCTTTATCTTTCGCAACACGCACCCGATTTAACATCGCTCTTGACTCTAATTTTTCTTAAGGATCGTCTTAACCTGGAGGAATTTGATATAAACCAATCATCCGTTCGATGACCAACTTACTCACAGGAGCGGCCACCTGTCCCCCTGAGCCACCAACAGGTTCATCTACCGCCACAAACACCAAATAACGGGGATTCTCTAGGGGAAAAATAGCTACAAAACTGGCCACCACCGCCGAACTGGAATAGCCGCTCCCATCTTCTAAACTTTTTTGCGCCGTACCGGTTTTACCGCCAATGCGATACCCCGGAATTTTAGCCCGTTGACCGGTTCCCGCCTCCACCACATCTTCCATCATCGTCACCACAGCTTGGACGGTATCTTCAGAAAAAATGCGAACCCGTTGCGGACGCTCCGGTTCTTGCTGTATCCGGCCGGCGGTATCGGTCAGGCCACGCACCACATGGGGGGTCACCAAATAACCGCCATTGGCTAAACTGCCATAGAGGCGAACTAACTGAATCGGGGTAATGGCAAATCCTTGCCCAAAAGAGGTGGTTGCCGCTTCAACGGGTGAACCCAGAAACTCCTGACGAGTTTTGAGGGCACCCGGCGTCTCCGAGGGTAAATCAATATGAGTCGGCTCACCCAACTCGACCCGTTTCAACCAATCATAATAATCGCTGGCCGCCATACGCTCCATGATGCGGACCATGCCCACATTGCTCGAATCCCGTAAAATATCCGTTAAGGTGAGTTCTCCTCGTCCCCCAGCATAGGCATAGTCAGAGTTGGAGATGGGCCAACCATCGACAATGATGTGTCCGGGGTCATTAAAGGTGTCGCTAGGGGCGATCGCCCCAGATTCGAGGGCGATGGCAACGTTAATCGGTTTGAAGGTTGAGCCAGGCTCATATAAATCGGTCAGGGGCCAGTTGCGGAAGCGATCGAGGGGAGCCTCGTGATACTCATTGGGATTATAGGAGGGCAAAGACACCAACGATAACAACGAGCCATCCCAAGCATCCATGACAATGACCGTTCCTTGTTTCGCCTGGTAGTCTTCCATGGCCTGGGCTAAAACCGCTTCGGCGGTCTTTTGTAAACGATGATCGAGGGTCAGTTGCAGACGCTGGTTCTGAAAGCGGGCAAAGGTTGGGGCCGCGCGGTCAATAATTCCCGTCTCGTCGGGGTCTTCTCCAACCCAATCTACATCGGGTTGCAAGAGATCGGCTTGAGCAAGTTCTAGTCCCGCCCGTGCCTGGCCATCAAAATCCACATAGCCAACCACGGCGGCTGCCATCTCGTCCTGGGGATAGAAACGCCGGGAATAAGGGGTCAGTTCTAAGCCATCGAATCTCAGACGATTAATGCGATCGGCCAGATATTCGGGAAGCCAATTGGCTAGGGGAATCCCTGTGGCTGAGCTGTTGAATTGCTGCTGAAGCTCGGCGGGGGAGCGATCTAATAACACTCCCAACTCGGCGGCAATTTCAGCGGGGGACTGGGTAAAGAGTTGCGGGTGAGCGTAGAGGCGAAAAGTTGGGCGATCAACGGCGAGGGGAATCCCCGTCGCATCAATGATGGTCCGGCGCGGGATCAGGCTACGGGGTGGAGGTTGTTGCTGAGCGGCCGCTTGCGCTTGGAACCGTTGTCCGTCAAGGACTTGTAGGGCAAACAGATTTAGGGTCAGTCCTAAGCCAGCGGCAACTAACACCGCCCAAACCACCAACAGACGTAGCCGAGAGGGGGTGGCTACAACGGCTTGTAACTCCTCGCTGCCGTGGCTAAACCCCTGTTCGAGAAGGGTTAGATATCGAGCCGCTCGAAGACGCCAGGATTGGGACGGACGCCGAGATTGGGGAAGGCGGGGCCTCTGAGGCGATCGCATCCCGGATTTTGGGAAGGAGGGCCTCATGGGTCTTTGTCGGGGGGAAACGGGTCTACCTCGCGGTTGACGCATCAATCTCTAAGCCTTTGAGTCGTAAATGGGTCGGTTTTGATTTTAGTATCCGAGGGGAAATTCTGTTGGAGGGGTGTCTCGGGAGGTGCTGTTGCTGTGGCGGGAGGGGTCGCGGCGATCGCGCGGGGCCGCTGGCTCGATGTAGAGGAGTTGCTCGGAGACTGAGGCCAGGTTCGTCTCGGGGTGATCGTCTTCGAGGGCAATCACATGTTGCCGCAAGGCTTCGGTCGTAATCACCAGTTGTCGTTCTTGCTGACGCAGTTGTTCGAGTTCACGGGTGGCTTCGTGCCATTGTTGTTGGGAATAGACGGTTCCACCATAGACCGTCAAAGTGCTACTGGCCAGGAGGATACCGAGGGCTGTGAGGCTACGGCGCAGCCACGGCAGTTGACTCCCTAGAGGACGGGCAGAAGCAGACCCATGAGAGGGCGCTTGGCGATCGCGCAGGGGAATGACGATGGAAGGATTGGGGTGCTGCCCCGTCCGCACGAATTGGCCAGACTGGCGACGTAAGGCCCGACGGCGTTCAAGTGACACAACTCGGTTCGTGTCGGTCGTCGAACGAGCGGGTCTCACAGATGTAGAATGACGTGCGTAAGTCATAAACACCACCAATATCAGAGCAATAACAAGAGCAATACCAGGGACACAGATCAGAGTCTTCGCCCTAATCCGCCCTGGAAATCTCAGGGCCGTTGAGCTAAAGTGAGGCCATCATGTCCGTCTGAGTTCTCGTCCACATCATCCTAACACTGTCAATTGGTCTTGGCAGACCTCTGTTGAGTCTATCAATAGGCACATTTTTTAGAAAATCAGGGATCCTTTAGGTTAAGTTTGAGTTAAATTACAATATCACTGCTCGACTTGGCTTCAACTCTGAGTTGCTGGTGTTGACATTTGACATAATGAGGTACAAATTCATGAAAGCTAAACTCGTAAGTTTGCTGGCTATTCTGGGACTTTCGCTGGCCCTGGGGGCATGTGCGGAAGATACCGCCCCGACAGATACCGATCCTGGGGAAGCTCCCCAGGAACAAGAGGGTCCCCCGGGAGGCGAACCTGGGGAAATGCCTGGGGGCGAACCTGGGGAAATGCCTGGGGGCGAACCTGGGGAAATGCCTGGGGGCGAACCTGGGGAAATGCCTGGGGGCGAACCTGGGGAAATGCCTGGGGGCGAACCTGGGGAAATGCCTGAAGGACAAGAACCCATGGAAGGCCCAATGGAGCCTGAGGATTCCGACGATGATGAGGATTCCGACGATGAATAGTGTCAACTCTGACACTTGACAGACCAGACGGGTAACCCCATAACTCCAGGAGTTGGGTCTGCCAGTCTGTGAGTGGATTCAGAGGAGTACGTCTTTGAGATTGCTCTCTAGGACGGCTCCTCACGGTTTTTTCAATACTTTTGATCCTGGCCAATGCGTCTTCTTCAGTTCAGCACCTCTCACTATTGCCGTAAGGCTCGCTTGGCATTGGGATATAAGGGGCTATCCTATGAGGTGAGCAATTTAACGCCTGGGGTACATCGCTTCAAACTTAAGCCCCTGGTGGGTTTGACGACAGTTCCGGTCTTATTGCCTGAGCACTCCGACGGCCCCGAAGCGGTGGGAGACTCGACGGACATTCTCAAGTTTTTAGAGCAGAGTTATCCTGAGATGCCATTGACGTGGGGCGATCGCGATCGCGATCGCCGGGCCTGGCTCTTGGAAGATTGGCTCGATGAGAGTATTGGTACGGCGACACGGTTTATGTATTACGATTTCCGAGCTAAAGAGGGCAAGTCCGTCAATCCCTCCTGGTTTGCGCAAACCTTAGTCAAGGTGGTGCGGTTTCAGTATGAGATCACGCCAGCGGGAGTTAAACTGGCCCGCGATCGCCTAAACTTGGCCTTAACGGAATTAGAACAACTCTGGAAAGACCAACCCTATCTGGTGGGCGATCGCCTCAGTGTCGCCGATATGGCGGCGGCGGGCCTGCTCAGTCCCCTAGCCTTAATTCCTCACTACCGACAGAACTATCCTTGGCTATTTGAGCGGATTGAGGAGATTCATCAGCACTGTCATGAACCCCTCCCCCCAGGATTAACCTCATAACCGAGCGCAATGATGGAGAGTAAACACCTTGCTGGTTGGATATTGGGATTGCCTCTGATGTTAATGGCCGTTCCCGGCAGAGCGATCGCCCTTCCCCCCGCCGACGATACCCCAGAAGAAGTGTTACGCAACGAGATTTTGCTTGAGGCGCGATCGCCCCTCGATGGCGAACCCCTCACTCCCGCCGAGTATGCCGCCCTACAAGCCGAACTGCAAGAGCCAAGCGATCCTCCTCAACTGGGTTCAGACATTCGCTACAACATTTTTTTGCTGCAACTGTTGCGGATGTTCCGAACCCTCAGCCCCTTCTAACAGTCCCCAATCAAGTTGAGATTTCCTAACTTTTGCCCCCTCTCCCCGACAGAGAGGGGTTTTTGCTGTATCTTCGACTGTAAAGATTTATTGCTGCTCGAACCTGTTTCAGCCAAAATCTTCAGGGAAGCCCCCGGCGAAAACCAGCGATGGATAGCCAACCCTGGCCAGCAGACAACAGACATGTCAAACTAAGGCTGAGTCATCTACCGGGGTGCGATCGCCCCCGAACCTCTATAACAAAACAGCACAGAGCCTGAACACCCATCCATTCCCTTAAAACTCATGTCAAAAACCATTTCCACCGAACAGATTGACTACATCGTCAATAACAGCCACCAAGACCCCTTCTCCGTCCTCGGCGCTCACACCATCGAACGGGATGGGAAATCAATTTGGGTAGTCCGGGCCTATCTTCCTGACGTCGAAGCCGCCTGGGTAGAATTGGCGGAGGAACGGAAATCCTACCCCATGGAGTCCGTTCATCATCCCTACTTCTTTGAATGTGAACTCGATCGCCCCGTTGACAAACAAGACAACGCCGATCCCTTTCCCATCAACTACCAACTGCGTCTCAAACAAGGCGAGCACGAGCGCGTCATCTATGACCCCTACGCCTTCCGCTCCCCCAAACTCACCGACTTCGACATTCACCTGTTTAGCGAAGGGAACCACCACCGCATCTACGAAAAACTCGGCGCTCATTTCCTAAGCAGCAATGGCGTCGATGGCGTGTACTTCGCCGTTTGGGCGCCCAACGCTCGTAACGTCTCCGTCCTCGGTGACTTCAACAGTTGGGATGGCCGCAAACACCAAATGGCCAGACGAGGTAACGGCGTTTGGGAACTGTTTATCCCTGATGTTCAAGTCGGTAGCCCCTACAAATACGAAATCAAAAACTACGACGGCCATATCTACGAAAAATCCGACCCCTACGGTTTCCAACAAGAAATCCGTCCCAAAACCGCCTCCATCGTCACCGATCTCGACAGTTACCAATGGTCAGATACGGACTGGATGGAAACCCGGCGCAATACAGACCCCATGACCTCCCCCGTCTCCATCTACGAGGTTCACCTCGGGTCATGGCTGAATGCCTCCTTTGACGAGCCAGGAACCGACTATCTGGGCAATCCTTTACCCCCCGTGGCGGTGGCAGACCTGAAACCCGGTGCGCGCTTCCTCACCTACCGAGAACTGGCCGATCGCCTGGTTCCCTACGTGAAAGACCTCAACTTCACCCATATTGAACTGCTTCCCGTCGCCGAACATCCCTTCGACGGGTCCTGGGGATATCAAGTCACCGGCTACTACGCCGCCACCTCCCGCTACGGAACCCCCGAAGATTTAATGTATTTCATCGACCAATGTCACCAAAACGGTATTGGTGTGGTTGTCGATTGGGTTCCGGGCCATTTCCCTAAAGATGGCCATGGCTTAGCCTTCTTCGACGGAACCCACCTCTATGAACATGCCGATCCCCGCAAAGGAGAACATAAAGGCTGGGGAACCCTGGTGTTCAACTATGGCCGCAACGAAGTGCGGAACTTCCTGGTGGCCAACGCCATTTTCTGGTTTGATAAATTCCATATTGATGGGATTCGCGTCGATGCGGTGGCTTCAATGCTGTACCTCAACTACGATCGCGAAGACGGAGAGTGGGTAGCCAACCAATATGGCGGTTGCGAAAATATTGAGGCGGCGGACTTCCTACGCCAAGTCAACCATGTGTTGTTTAGCTACTATCCCGGTATTCTCTCTATCGCCGAAGAATCCACCGCCTGGCCGATGGTGTCTTGGCCCACATACGTCGGCGGACTCGGCTTCAACCTGAAATGGAACATGGGTTGGATGCACGATATGCTGGACTACTTTGCGATGGACCCTTGGTTCCGCCAGTTCCACCAAAACAACATCACCTTCAGCATTTGGTATCACTACAGCGAAAACTACGTCCTGGCCTTGTCTCACGATGAGATTGTCCATGGCAAGAGTAATATGCTGGGTAAAGTCCCCGGCGATGAATGGCAGAAGTTTGCCAATTTGCGCTGTTTGTACGCCTATATGTTCGCGCATCCGGGCAAGAAAACTCTGTTTATGAGCATGGAGTTTGGCCAATGGAGTGAGTGGAATGTCTGGGATGATTTAGATTGGGATCTGTTGCAATATCCCCCTCATCAGAATCTCAAAGGCTTTGTCAGTGCGCTGAACCAGATTTATCGCCGGGAACCGGCACTCCATAGCCAAGACTTTGAGGAAGCGGGCTTTGACTGGATTGATTGCAATGACAATAGCCATAGTGTGGTGTCGTTCCTACGGCGCGATAAATTCTCCGATGATGTGATTGTCGTGGTTTGTAATTTCACCCCTCAACCCCATAGTCACTATCGCGTCGGGGTTCCTGAGAGCGGTTTCTATAGCGAAATCTTCAACAGCGATGCGGCGGACTTTGGCGGCAGCAATATGGGCAATCTAGGCGGAAAATGGACGGATCAATGGTCGTTCCATAATTATCCTCAGTCCGTGGATTTGTGTCTGCCGCCCTTGTCGGTGTTGATGTTGAAACTCGATCGCAACAAGTCCACCGTCACCACCTCCGCCGATACCGTATCGGTGAATACCACCCTGTAAACACCTCTGCGAGCCAACCTTGAGAGACGATAGGGGTCGTTGACTTCCCTCCTCTGGGTTGGCGCAGCCGAGTTCTTCCCTCAAGCTGCGATAGGCTAGAGGGGACATAGATTAATCATCGTAAATTTAGGAGCGTACCCTTGAAGAACGCACAGCCAAGCCCCCAGAACTTACAATCGATTATTATCGGGGCCATTCTGGCGGCGATCGCCATTATTGGCTTTAGTTCCTTCGTCGTCATCTCTCCCGGCCAAGCGGGAGTCATCAGTATCCTCGGCAAAGCCCGAGATGGCGCCTTGCTAGAGGGGATTCACTTCAAACCCCCCCTGGTGTCTGTCGTGGATATCTATGACGTCACGGTTCAGAAGTTTGAAGTTCCCGCCCAAAGTTCCACCAAAGACCTTCAGGATTTGACGGGACGCTTTGCCATTAACTTCCGTCTCGATCCCACTCGGGTGGTGGAAATTCGCCGCACCCAGGGGACGTTACAGAACATCGTCAGCAAAGTGATTGCCCCGCAAACCCAGGAATCATTCAAAGTGGCCGCCGCCCGGCGTACTGCTGAGGAAAGTATCACCAAACGGACGGAGTTAAAATATGATTTTGACATCGCCCTACAAAGTCGTTTGGAGAAATATGGGGTAATTGTTCTCGATACCAGTGTGGTTGACTTGAACTTCTCGCGGGAGTTTGCCAAAGCGGTTGAAGAGAAACAAATCGCCGAACAGCGTGCCCGCCGAGCGGTCTATGTGGCTCAAGAAGCCGAACAGGAAGCCCAAGCGGAGATTAACCGCGCTCGGGGTAAAGCTGAAGCCCAAAAACTCCTGGCAGAAACCCTAAAATCTCAGGGTGGACGCTTAGTGCTGCAAAAAGAAGCCATCCAAGCCTGGCGCGAAGGGGGCGCACAAATGCCCAAAGTGTTAGTGCTTGGCAGTGACTCGCCGGCGGTTCCCTTCTTGTTCAACCTACGAGATATGGAACTAGACGCCGTATCTAGTCCCTAACGGCCTCGGTTCCAGGTCAGTCAATCGGGTTTTCAGGATTTAGGGTCATGAGCAAATCTTGATAGCCGCTTCAAACCCTTATCGTAGGGGCGAACGGCCGTTCGCCCCTACGACCTTCTGCTTCATGCAACCCATTAAACGGCATGACATGAAGACCTGTCATTCAACCCAAAAGACGGTATTTTGCTAATTATTTAATCTTGATTGTTTCGGGTTAATTACTATGTTTGATTTGAGCAGCTTTGAGTGGATTCGCCTGCATCCTTGGCTGTTTGCCATTATTTTAAATAGTGTTTTATGGCTATTTGCCGCTCTGCTACCTAAAAAACTGCTAACTCCCGCTGGTTACATTCATGCTTGGATTTTAGGCGTTTTAGTTTGGGGCTGTCTCGGTTGGCAAGGCTATATGATTGTCATGTTTTATTTCTTATTTGGTTCAACGGTGACGCGGATTGGTAAAGCCCAGAAAGAGGCGGCGGGAATTGCCGAGAAGCGAGATGGGGCCAGGGGGCCGGAGAATGTCTGGGGGTCAGCTTTGACGGGGACCTTGTGTGCGATCGCCCTGGCCCTCTACGCCCAAGTTCAAGGGGTTCCCAGCCATCCCTTACCGGCTGTCCCTCCGCTTGTGATTATCTTGCTACAACTGGGCTATGTAGCCAGTTTTGCCACGAAATTGGCAGATACGACGGCTAGCGAAGTGGGGAAAGCTTACGGGAAACGGACGTTTTTGATTACCAGCTTGCAGCCTGTGCCGGCTGGAACCGAGGGAGCCGTCAGTTTGGAGGGGACCCTGGCGGGACTGGTAGGAGCGGTGGCGATCGCCCTCCTAGGCTACGGATTAGAGATGATTGACAGCATCGGAATGCTCTGGTGTATCGTCGCGGCCTTCATTGCCACGAATATTGAAAGTTTAATTGGGGCCACCCTCCAGGAGCAATTGGACTGGATGACCAATGAAGTGGTGAATTTTATCAATACGGCCATTGGCGCGATTCTAGCCATTCTCCTCGGCTGGGGCTGGGCCTTACTGTTGATTGCCAATAGTTGAGAAGAAGGGAACAGGGAACAGGGAACAGGGAACAGGGAACGGGGAACAGGGAACAGGGAACAGCCTAAGGGGAGGTCTGCCGACTTACAGCAACCTCGTCCTGACTCGGGCTTGAGTCAATCTTTGATGGCGATCGCGCCCAAAGATTGTTGAGATGACGGCCCTGGATTCTCAGGGCCGTGTCTGCATTAAAAGTCCAGGTTTGCTAGGATATCAACAAAAATACGATAATCATAC